>VTLG01015642.1_pt1 | contig 100241 bp, 101 predicted proteins | sample 4694571 | NCBI WGS metagenome assembly VTLG01 (sample SAMN12604809, study PRJNA352737) | marine metagenome | biome: ENVO:00000447; feature: ENVO:00000209|ENVO:00000569|ENVO:01000036; material: ENVO:00002151; isolation source: viral sequences binned using virsorter ... | reverse complement strand
GTTAAGAAAATTAGTATCGCTGCAACACTTAGTAAGGACGTTATACCTACAGGATCACTTGCAAATACAGATATTGTTTATTGTTCTGCTACTAGCAGACATAATTTTGAAGTTAATGACATTATATTCACTGAAAACTTCTCTTCAAACGAATATAACGGATCATTCTTTATTAAAGAGGTATTTACATCAAGAGACTTCACATATAATTTAAGAAGCACTGCTGTACAAGATCCAACCTTCTCTGGAAGTGGATCTTCAGTATCCAATGTCAATATATACGCTAAACATCCTAAATTCTTATTTGTTAGAGGTCATCAGTACATATTTGACCTTGATGATAATTCAAACTTAGGATATTACTTATCTTTCTCTAAGGATAACCAGTTTAAATTGGAATATCCTTTCATTAACATCATTAGAGAGGGTACACCAGGTTTCACTGATGATGATTCACCAACTCCGTTGGTTAAATTTATAATTAATGAGGATGTTACTAACATCTCATACTATTTTGATCCGTCAAGAACTCTTCCATCTAATTCCCCTGTTGGTGAAGGATCGTTTATTGACGTTATACCATCACCTTATGCAGGAACATTTACTGTTACAGGAACCAGCAATGCTGGAAAAACATTCGACTTCGCTTTATTAAATGAACCAGAAAAAACTACTGCTGCTGTGGGGAACGATGAATTCGGTTTACCTCGTAGTTCTTACAGTACAACATCTCCAAAAGCAATTGGACCTATTGCGAGCATCAAGCTGGTAAATCCAGGTGGATTCTACCAAAAATTACCTATTGTTAGTGATATTTCATCTAACAGAGAAATTGAAAAGGTTCGTATCACTAATGGTGGTACAGAATACGTAAATGGCATCTATTATAACGTTCCCATCGGTGGAGATGGTGAAGGTGCTACTTGTAACATTACAGTTACTGATGATGGAGATTTTGAAGGTGTTATCACTGCTGTTGAACTAACATCTGCTGGAAAAGGATATACCACTGCATCTATTGATATTGATGCTATACCTGGCATCTTAGGACCTCTACTTGCTGGTTCTGGTGGTATTCTTGATGTTGTTATACCTTCTGAGGGTTCAGGTGCATCTGTGTTCTTACAAGGTAGATCAATCGGTAAGATCAAGAAACTTAAGAACAATGAATTTGGTTTCGGTTACTCTCACGATTATACACTAAAACCTGAGATAACATTCCCCGTAAACCTTCAACTGTTTAATACCGCTTTACTAGCACAAATTAAGATAACTGATCCAGGTTCTGGATATACCTCAACTCCTGCTGTTGTAATATCTGGTGGTGGAGGACAAGGTGCTGCTGCTGATGCAATAGTTAAAAATAATAGACTTTCTGAGATTATTATCAAGGATCCTGGCTCAGGATACAGTTCTGAACCTTCAGTTACACTTAAATCAGAATTTAACTACGTTGTTAACGTTGATTTGGGATATCTACAGTTTAACTTCCCACACGGTATAACAAACGGAGCAGAAGTACAGTTAAGAGCAGAGGATCTTGGATCTACAATAGGTATTCTTCCAAAACCAAGTTCTGCTGGTTTGGTCAGTCTATCTTCTACTCAAACATACTATGCTATTGCTGGAGAGGCAAATGGTCTTGAATCTGACCAGTTACGTATCTCTCTAACACAGTTAGATGCTGAATCTGGTTCCTACATCACATTCTTGACACAAGGTGAAGGTAGACAGGTACTTCTTACTGAGGTATTTGGTGGTCAAGCAACTGCTATCGTTGAAACATCTCGTTTCTTAGAGGGTGAACTTGTTTATCAAGGTTCATCTCTTGAACTTGCATCTGCTACTGGTTATGTTTCTACTAACGAAGGTTGGCAGATCGGACCTAGAATCCTTAAACTTGAGAACTATGATGGTGTATGGTTAGCTGGTGAACGTGTAACAGGTCAAGTATCTCGTGCTTCTGGTTTGATTGATAACCTTTCTATTGCAAGAGGTACACTTGAAATTGCATCTCTAACCACTACACCAGGTCAGTTTATTGATGACGTTGGTAAACCTTCTGAAATTGTTCAGAAAATTCAAGATAGTTACTTCTATCAGAACTTCTCTTACGTTATTAAGTCTCAGACACCTATCAACCAGTGGAGAAAACCAGTTCTTGAAACAAACCATCCTGTTGGATTTAACCTATTTGGTGAACTAGCAATTACTGGTGGTAAGGATATTTCTGGAAGAAAGGTTGTATCTGACCTTGTTAAAGAAGTTAATATCAACAGTTTCACTAATATTAACCAGATTACATCATTTGCTAACGCACAACCAATATACACTGAGTTCAATAATACTGAAGTATTATTCAGACAGAAGAGACTTACTAACTCTGAGGAAATTCTAACTTCTATCGTTAAGAAAGTAGATAATATTTCTGACCAATTTGATGGGATTAAAACCCAGTTCCCTCTCAATGTTGAAGGTTCATCAGTAACTGCAACAGAAGACCAGATGTTCATTCTGTTAAATGGTGTTGCACAGTCACCAGGTACTTCATTCTCTACAACAGGACCTTCTATAGTATTCTCAGAAGCACCTAAAGCACCTTCTAGAATTAAATTCAGATCTATACAGTTCTCTCAACTTGTCATTACTAGAATGACATTTAGTACTATTGGTGGTATCTTCCCATTATTAGGTAATACAGTTCGTTCTCTACAAAATGAAGGTACTGCTGTAGTAATTGATTCTGGTGTTGACTATATTGATGTTATCAGTGTAGTTGGTAGTTTCCAAATTAACGATAACGTCCTCGCCAGTTCAACTGGGTTTAATGCCGTACTCTCTGCTAAAACCAATCTTACTTCTAAGACTATCTACGAACAAGGTGAAAGAATTACTAACTTGTCTGGTAAGTTTGCTATTATTGAAGAGAATAACTTATTAGATGGTGTTATATCTGATGACTTAGTTGTTTCTCGTACATCTGGTACTGCTGCATATGAAACTGGTGAATTTGAAATTAAGTTCAATGATATAATTTATTCTGCACGTTCTAAGATTGCAGCAACAGTTATTAGTATTTCTCCTTATCAAGATGCAGTATCTAATCAGATTATTGATACTGTTGATCTATCCCCTTCATCTACTTTCTTTGGTCTTGTATTCCAGAGAGTTCCTTCTATTACATATCCTAATGTTATTCTTGATAACATATCAGAAACAGTTATTAACCCAACTGAACTTTATACAGATGCTGCAAATAACCAAGACTTCTTAGACTTTGAAAACGTACGTAACCAAGAAATACGTTATGACAATTTAACTGGTACTGATTTTGCTGCGGGCACAGATATTCGTTTGAAGAAATTATTCTTCACTAACTCATCAATGAGAATCCAACCTGACACTCGTGCATTTAACGCAGCAGAGGCATTGGAAAAGAACGCTGAGTTTATCGCTGAAGAAGCCGTGGGATTAATGTTGGCTTTCTACCCCTCCTTTACTATTCCAACAGGTAATCAAAACTGTATTGATGATATAGTTGATGTTCTTAATATGATTGCTTGGCAAGTTAAGTTTGATGGTAACTCTGAAGTTTGGGATATTGCTAATACTTACGTTCAAGGAAACTCAATATATCACGTTGATGGGCAAGTAGCACAGACTGTATATGCAATGGAGAAAGCAAGAGATCTTGCTCTTAAGTGTATTAATATGGAAATTATAGTTCCAGCTCACACTACAAAACAACAGTGGAGAGATACAACTGTAACTCCTGAGTATGTGGTTACTGATAATAGTCACGGTGATGCTAGAACACTATTACTTGCTAACAAATGGTATATTGCTCACGAGTCATTACATTATGCTAAGTTACAGAATCCTGGTTATACAGTTTCAGGTGGAGATGAGCATTGTCTATCTGATATTGTTGATGTTATTGAAGCATTAGGTTATAACACTGCACACGGTGGTAATGACTTCATATGGGAAGCAACTGATCGTATTCTTCACTATGGTGTTACTTCAGGTGATAGAAACACTATTGTTAATGCTTTCACAAAAGCAAAGACAATGGCAGTTCAGATTATACAAAATAATGCTGTTGCTAAAGTAGATACTTCACACGGTTGGGTTCAGTTTATTGATAATACAATTACTAATGATCCTGGTAATTGTGCTGCTGTACAATCAACCATCACTACATTGATGGACATTCTTATCAATGCTCTTGGCACAACTGCTTCACCTGGTACAAGAGAAGCATTCCAAGCAGCAGTAACTAAGACTGCACCTCAAGCAGATTACTCACAAGGTAGACTTTCATATCCAGTAGGTGATAATGCTTGTGTAAACCAGACATCTGCTGTAACTAACTTCTTTAGAATTATTACTGATACTCTTCAAGATCCTACTGGAGCAGATAAAACAACTTATCAATGGTCTATCTTTAACTTACAAAGAGTTGAACCAGCATATGCTTTCCAAGATTCTGAGACTATTAAGTGTGTTAAACACAGTTATAAGAATAAGTCAACAGGTGGATTCTTCGTATTTGGTGATACTGTTAAAGGTATAACATCTGGAAATACTGCATCAGTTATTGGTTCTAATGGTGGTAGTAAATGGATCTATAGTAAAAATCCTAGTGGAGCATTTACTGTTGGAGAATACATTACTAACAGTCTATTAACTAATGTTGGTGTTACTGTAGATAATCTAGATTATGCTGTTGGTACTGGATCATTAGATTTCAATGGTAGTGCACATCTAACACATCCTGCAACTGAAAAACTTGCTTTAGGTGATGGTAGTGTTGCTGCTGGTGACTTTACTATAGAACTATGGATAAAAGCAACTTCTGTTAGTGGAGTACAGATGTTACTAGACTTCCGTAGTAGTACATCTGATACAGGTGCATTCTATCTACTTCTTAATAATAATCAAATTCGTTGGAATGTAGGTAATACTGATAGAATTACATCTACAGGTGTGGTTGCGAATACTTGGACACATATTGCTGTAACTCGTTCTACTGGTGTTACAAGATTATTTGTTGGTGGAACATTAGCAGGAAGTTATACAGATAATACAAATTATGGTAACTTACCAATTAAGATCGGTGCAAATGCTTCTAACTCTACAGGATTCACTGGTCATATGGAAAACTTTATGGTTAAGAAAGGAATTGCTGAATACACAGCATCCTTTATACCATCAGCAGTATATGATTCTGCTGATCTTAACCTATCATTTGGATTTGATGGTGAAGCACCTATTCCTATTATTAAAGGAGAAATATATGCTACATTCCAGCAAACCATAACTTCTACTGCATCTGCTGATGGTATAGAATTATGGAGAAGTGAAATAATGACTGAAGAGGTTGATCTTAGTCGTCAGGTAGAAAGAGATTGTGCAGATATTATTGAAACAAATAAATTCTGGATTGCTGAAGAAGCAGTAGGTAGAATGAAAGCTAAGTATCCAGACTTTGTGATACCTGGTGATACTGGTACATCAACACAGGGTACAGATAAGTGTTTGAGAGATACTTATGAGTATATTATTCCTGCGATCTATAAAGATCTTAGATATGGTGGTAATTACAATAGTATTATTATTGGTAGAGGATATCTTGCTAACCAACAAGGTGAATTAGCACACGTTAATGAAGAACTACTTCAATCAATGTATGTTTGGAGAGAAGTTGCTAAACTTTGTATTGATGTAATTACAAAAGATCAAGCTGATTTAACTGGTGAGTACACAACACGTATTCGTGTTCCAAATTACTTCAGTGCTACACCTGGCAGTAACATCACAACTTACATTATGTCATTGATGGATGACCTTCTTGATGTATTAGGTCCTACAGGACATAGATTTAGAGATGGTGCTGATTTACTATACTTCAACCGTAAATGTATTGCTGATGAGGTTGTTTACTGGTTAGAAGAAAGATATACAGTTAATATCAATAACGTAGATGTAAACCAACTTTATATACCTGGTGGTTCACCTGGTCGTGAGAAGTGTGTAAGAGATATTAGGGATCATATTATTCCTGCTATTGCTACAGATTTAATCACTGGTGGTAACTCTAATGCTCAAGGAATTATTGATTCATACTTGAATAGTTCTGGATTTATAGGTGATGTAGAACACGAGTTACTTCCAATGTTAGAAGCGATTGGATATGCTAAGTGGTTGATGGAAAAAGCACTACAAAACTTATTAATATCTCGTAATGAGAATATTGCTAATCTTCCTGCTGGTTCTACAAATGCAAATACTATTGATGACTTCTTCCAGTTCCAATACACTGACTTACCAGCATTTAGAAAAGCATATGATGCAGCAGTTAACTTCGACTTAACAGGTAACGTAATAACAGAAAGTACATTCAATCCTCCAGATCCAAAGATCTACACAGGATCACATCGTGCTTTAGATGCTGCTGATCTCATCAATGCTAACAAACGTACTATTGCTGAAGAAGCAGTTGATCTGACAGTTAAACAAAGTGCATTCAAACATTATAATTTCAGAGTACCTGGTGGTAAGGTTCATTGTGAGGATGATATTGTTGATATTTTAGATGGTGTTATTCACGATTTAAGATTCAGTGTTAACGAGAAAGTATACGAAGCATCTGAATTATATTTGAATAGTGATATGGGTCTGAAGCACGTAACAGATCAAGCAGATGAAACCATCTATGCTATGAGAATGGCACGTGATATGGCAATCCTCGCCATCCAGAACAAACTTGGGTTTAATCCCTATGAATCTGAGTATGAAACAGGTGGAGCACTTGGTGGTGGTGGAGGTGGTATAGAATCACGTCCTGATTACGATTATAACGCTGGTGGTGGATTTGCAACATCAACTGAAGCTGGTAACAAGTATTATGATGCTTCTAATGAAATTAAAAATAATTTAAGATTTATCGCTACTACTGCTGTAGGTCGTGGTTTGGCACAATATTCTAGTCTTACATTTGGTGGATATGGTTATCAGTCTTGTGTTGATGATGTAGTTGATGTTCTTGAAGCAGTTGTATTCAACTTAGCACACGGTGGTAATAATATTGTTTGGTATGCTAGTGATTTCTATATCACTATTAGTAATGCTGTACAACATATCAACTCACAAGCAGCACAAGTTAAATATATCTTTGAACAAGCAAGAGACATTGCTATTCAGGTAATGAGACAACAGTTGGTTACTGTCAATGGATATACCGAAGGATATGCTGTCTACGATAACACTATTACTATTGATAACAACGGTGCAACAACTGGACAGTTAACTCCTACAGATGCAACATATACTCCAACAAACGGTAATCTAGTTCTTACAAAAGCAGGACATAATCTTCAGGTTGGTGATAGTATTACTCTTGATCCAAATTCATTAGTATTTAATTGTGCATTTGATGGTAATCAGTCTAACAAATCATATCCAAGACCTTGGGATCCAGCCTCTGGTGCAACTCTACCAATCACTGCAAGAACAAATGATACATTTACTGTAGACGTTGGTACAACATCTAATGGAACTCACGATGTAGGATATGCTATTTACGAAGAAGCAACTGGTAATCTATTCTTAGATATTGGTAATCATAATCTTACTGCTGGTAGACATATCAGATTACCTGATAACGCAGTTACATTTACCTGTACAAAAGATGGTAATTCAACCAACCATTCTTATCCTCGTTCAACAGATTATGCTAGTGGTAAATCATTAGAAGTTTTACAAGTAACAGATTCTACATTTACTGCAACTGGAGCAACATATAATCCTATAACTGGTATTATGGTGATCACTTCTGTTGCTCACGGATTTAATAATGGTGATCAGGTAATGTTTGACACTAATTCATTGAACTTTACTTGTTCAATGGATAATTATGGTAGTGTTCATTCATATCCTCGTTTAACTGACCCTGCTCATAACATATATCTTCCTGTTCAGAATAAAACTAATGATACATTTGAAGTTAATGTAGGTACATCTCCAACACAATTATACAGTCCATCTAATGCTGTATATAACCCAACAACAGGTGATATGGTTATCACAATCGGTAATCATAGTTTAGTTGCTGGTGCACACATTAAACTTGCTGATAATGCTTTCACATTTACTTGTTTAGAAGATAATAACGCAACAACTCACTCATATCCTAGAACAACAACTACAACTCATACCTCAACTGACGCATCATATAGTGGACAAACAGGTGTGATGACTCTTCGTGTTCCCCAACACGGATTTGCAAATGGTGATCAAATAAAAATTGCTGATAATTCTATAACATTCAGATGTGCAGAAGATAACTATCAAACTGATCACACATATCCAAGAACATCTGACCCTGCATCTGGATCTTGGTTAGAAATATCTAACGTAACTTCAAATACATTTGACGTTACTGTTTTATTATCTACTGAGATACCTTCTACAAACACAACAACTCATACATATCAAACTTCTACTTCTGGTAATATTACTTGGAAAAAAGATAGAGCATATGATGTTCCTCTAACAGTCAAGAGTGTTACAGACACAACAATCACAGTTAACGTTTTAGCATCTGGTAGAACTCCTTCTACAAACACAACTACTCATACATTCATTAGTGCTGCTGCAAACTCAGTCAGTGTTGGTGGAAATTATACACATCAATTTGTATCTGCTACACCTCACGGTATTAGATTTAGAAATGGACGTATTAAGGTTAATGTAAACCCAACACCTACAAGTGAACAATATCCACATACATTTGTAAGTGCAACATCTGGTGCTGTAGAGTATGGTGGAAATTATGCTCACACATTTGTAAGTGCTAGTTCTAATGCAGTCAACTGGGTACAAGGTGGTGGAGGAGCAGCTCGTTGTTCTAACCAAGCATCTGCAATTACAACGTTGATGAATATTACTGTCAATCTATTTGATTCAAGTAATACAAGTAATCCAAGATCATACTTAGATAATATTACAAGAACACTACCAGGTGAATGGCCACTGACAGGTGAACGTGCTTCTGTAAGAGATACAACAATAACATATGACACTGCTGGTAATGGTGAATGTGCTGTTGTAGCGTCTTCAATCAATACACTATTCTCTATACCAATCGGTGTTATCCAAACTGCTGCTGCTGGTAATGGTAGTTACCTTGTAAATCAAAGTATTACTAAGACAGTCACACCTGTAGGGTATCAATCTGGTAATACACTTCTAAGTGGTGGAGGTATTTGTTATAACGTAACATCTGCTGCTGCAACATTAGCAGACTTGATTGAGGATACATTGGGTGGTGCACCTGAGATGTATCGACAGGCAGCAAAACTATTGATGTTTAACCACGAGTATATTGATAAAGAAGCATATTATAAGTCAGTCAATAATTACTCAGGATATTCTGCTGAGATAGAGTTTGGTACAAATATCCGTAAGGCAATGATATATGACATCATTACTGGTGGTAATATAGCAACTATCCAATTAGTTAATAGTTGGTTTGATAGTAATGGTAACTTTGTTGCTTATCCTGGTGTCTTTAGGACATATTTGATATATCACGCTGAAGCGGTGAAAGAATATATGGTTAATACCGTAGAGCAAGATTGTCTCAACCCAGGTCCTAATAACTCTGAGGTTCCTTATACTAATAGAGAACTACGTCCTACTGCAACTGCTGTACATAAGATTCATCAATTATTCCACTTAGTAATGGTAGGTCTTGAGAGATCTTCACTTCCTACTGTATATCTAACTGAACCTATTGACGTTGGTGTTGCTGTTAATACTGATGGTTCTATAGATTCTGTTGGACATAAATTTGAAGCATACGATGTGGTCAATTATATTGTTCTTGGTACTGCTGTCTCAGAACTTGATAGAGCACAATATTATATCCATCCAAATACAACTGCAAACAAAATATACCTAACAGAATATATTGATGGAGATGTAATAACAAGTCTTACACCTGGCACACCTGGTCAAATTCATACATTCTCTGTTGGTGTTAACAACGGTATACATCGTGTTGAGACCACATATGGTACTAGAGATATTCCTACACCTATACAAGGTGGAATTAATACTGCTGATATATTCTTTGGTGATACAAGTGAAGCATATGCTGAAGTAATCAGAATACAAGATAACCTTGCACAAGTTTTATACAAGGTAGAATATGTTCCAGTAACACATACAAGTGGATCTGTTAAGTTTGAAAATGGTGAGCAGATTGTTAAGGTAGGTGCTACAGGAAATACTGGTACAGTCCTTGCAACTGATAATTCAACTTATATTAAAGTTATAATGTCTGGTGGAACATTTGCAAATTCAGATAATCTTGAGGGTATTACATCAGGTGCAACTGCTACTGCATCAGCATCTCCACATAAACGTATCCTCGTCAACTTTAAACAGGGTGAATTTATCGCTACCGATATAATATACAGTAAGCAAGACTCTGGAAAAGCAAATGCTCTTATTGTTAGAAATAATGATGGTTCATTGCTTGATAACCAATCAGGTCGAGTAACATATGATGTATCTACTGTAGTAGGTTCCTTTGAACCTGGTGATGTTATCTACGGTTCTGTTACTGATCAGATTATTGAAATTGAAGGATTTAATCAATTACCTAATTTTGGTGAGTATCTCCATACAACAACAATTACCAGATTTACATATTCTGCGTTAATTACTGATACTGGAGTTACTGATACTTTCCAAGTTGGTGATACTTTACAATTACAAAATGCTGGACAGTCTGTAGGACATACATTTGTTGTTACTGAGCACGATGCTGATAACAATTTCGTATACCTTGCAAATGAAACAGGTAGATTCTCTGCTATTGGTGATGACTTAACAGTTGTTGCTGGTGACGCTGCATATACACTTTCTAAGATTCCTGCTGGTTCAAACTTCCCAAGTGTTTATACACAAGGAATCGCTGCGGTAACTATTACAAATACGAGTGCATATGGAAGAATCGAAAAAATTGAACAAATTGGTATTCGTGCGATCATTCATTTGGGTGATACTTCTGGAACATTCGTCAAGAATGCTCAGATCATCGGTGATTATGGATTCAGAGGTGCTTGTTCTGTTGCTAAGACTTTACGTGGTCGTGTTAGAAGGTTCTTTAGAGGGTTTGACGGAGTACAGAAAAACTTTAAATTAACTCAAGAAAACGGTACTGCATACTTCCCAGATCCAGCTGGTCATATGATGATCTTCGTGAACGGTATTCTACAACCACCAGGCGGTAGTAACGCATTCACTGCATTCTCTGACAACATTCAGTTCACTGAAGCTCCTGCTGCTGGATCTAGTTTCCACGGTGTGTACGTAGGTAAGTTAAGACAGTTAGATGATATCTCATTCGACTTTGACTCATTACGTAACTCATTCAACTTGAAGTTAAATGGAGTGTTCTACTCATTGACTCTAACTGATGGTGTACAGTCAAATACAATCTTACCTGAGAACAATATTATATGTCAGTTAAATGGTGTTATACAGGAACCAGGTATCGGTTTTGAACTTGTTGGTTCACGTATTATCTTCTCTGAAGTTCCTCGTGCTGGTTCTACATTCGTTGCATTCTCTTATGTTGGTTCTGATGTTGACGTTATCGCTGCAACAGTCGTACCTCCTATTGAATCTGGAGATAACTTATTCATTGAAGGTGAAGAATTTGAAAGAGAAGTTGCTCTTATTGAATCTTCTAACTCACTAATTACATTTGAGTATACAGGATCTGTACGTGGACGTAATGCAGATGCCCTTGCAACTATTGAGAAAGGACGTATTACTGAAGCAATACTTACAAACTCAGGTGATGGTTATACAACTCGTCCAAACGTTGATGTGATTTCCTCCTCTGGTTTCGGTGGTAAGATCAAAGCACTTGTTGGTCTTGCACGTATTGATGTTAAGAATGCTGGTCAAGGTTATGTACAACCTACAGTTACTGTTTCTACTACGGTTGCAGATGATTTCTTAGGACCTACAGGTGAAGGTGTTAACGGTGGTATTGATATCTACGATCCTAATTACATTCCAACAGGTGAATCTCAAGCACAAGGTGAAGTTCTTATAACAGTTGCTTCTCAACCAGTTAACGTAACTGTTAACCAAGGTCAGACTGCTTCGTTTACTGTGGTTGCAACTACAACACCTAGTGGAAATACAATCAATTATCAGTGGCAGAAGAAGGATTACGGAACTGATACTTGGATAAATATTGACGGTGCTACATCAAGTGTTTACACTACTCCTGTCACAACTCAGGGTGATGGTGGCGATGAATTTAGAGTTGGATTAACTTCCACAGGTGCTACACCTACACTCTCTAACGCTGCTACATTGACAATTAACATCGGTGCAACAACTGTTGATAACTTCACACCTGACCAAATATTCGATGACAACTAATGGCAGCAGAAGGTAGTTACAATCCAGCGACGAAGATATTAACCATAACAGGTGATGGGATGCCAACTCCTGTGTCTTATGGCACATTTCCTAATGTAAGTAATCCATATACACCAGCAGCATATACTTTTAACCATTCTTTCTTGTATAGGGGTGGAGAAAATACAACTGCTTCTGGTTCAACACCAGTAGGTATCATTGGTATGAGTGCTAATGGAGTTGCAATATACAATGCTAGTGCTGCCAATGGTCCTGACGCATATAATGTGTCAGTTACAGTAGGTGTAGATAGTGTTAGTGGACAATCTACAGGTGTATTTTATTTTAATGGTATAGAAAAACCAGCATTTGATATTAAGATTGGAGCAACATATACTTTTGATCAATCAGCAACATCTAATGCTAATTACAATGCTATGCACCACCCAATGATGTTCAGTACATCTAGCGATGGAGAGTTAGCTGGTGGAGATCATTATATGATGGGTGTCACTTACAAATTAGATGGTGTTACTAAAACTATGATGGAGTACGTTATGCAGTTTACCTCTGCTACTACACGTACAATAACTTGGGTAGTGCCCAGTAATGCACCATCAACGCTTCACTATTGGTGTCATTATCACACAGGACAGGGCAATCAATTAAATCTGAGCAGCACTGTTGGTGATCCTCCTTCAGGATTCCATTGGGTTTCTGCTGGTGACGAGGCAATGGTGACATTTGGTGAGGATGGTTGTGGTGGACATCCTGAAGCATCTGGACAATATCATTATCACGATGCTGATATGTTAAGTTGTTGGAAAACAAACCAAGTAATGGCTGGTTATAACGATTACTATGGTCAAAGTCAGTTTGGACAGGATAATATGCGTCACCCTGATGGACATTCTAAAATTTTAGGATTTGCATTTGATGGTTATCCTGTATATGGACCTTACGGATATAATAATCCGACTGATAATACATCAGCAGTTGTTCTTATGAAAACTGGATATCAACAAAAAATGAGTATTGCTACTGGTCGTCCTGCATATGGTACAACTTTTGCTAATCCTCCTTTAGGAGCATTAATGGAAGATTATGAATATAATGCTGATACATCTGGTAGACACTTAGATGTTTATAATGGTCGTTTTTGTAATACTCCAGAATTTCCAAGTGGAACCTTTGCATACTTTACAACAGTATGGGAAGATCAAACTGAGACTAAAGAGTATACAGTAACAGTTACGAGTGAAACTGATGGTAACAGATATAGAATTGATGGAGCACTTCATCCAAACTTAACATTTATTAAAGGTAGTACATATAAGTTCATACTTTCTGATGCTTCCAACCTGAATCATAATTTATTATTATCTGACGCATCTGATGGTTTTCACGGTGCTGGTACTACATACACATCAGGTGTTACTCAAGTGGGCACATCTGGTACTGCTGGTGCCTATATTGAAATTACAGTTGGCGAAACTGCACCATCACACTTATATTATTTTTGTCAATTTCATCCAAGTATGTCTGGAACCAGTACTATTACTGTGGTTCCAAATCGTCACCTAACTCCTAAGTTTCCATACATATTTGGTCTTTCATCAAAACAGACGCTAAATATACCTAGCAACCAAGGTGTTGGTGCACCTCCTGCTAGTGGAGGTGAAAGTGAAGGAGGTAGTAGCACACCACAAACACCTAGTCTGGTAATTACAAATCAACCTACCAATGCAACTATTGCTGATGGTGGTACACAAACTTTTAGTTTGATTGCTGTAATTGAACCTGAAGCTGGTACTATCGCTTACCAGTGGCAAGTATCTACCGATGGTGGATTTACTTGGGCTAACCTTACAGGACAGAATAGTTCTTCCTTGCAAGTAGTAGCACAAGCGTTTATGTCAGGTTACAGGTATAGATGTGTGTGTATAGGTCCTGTTGGAGAACAGACACAAGCATCTAATTCACCTCTTGCAAGTAACCTAGCAATCCTCACCGTAACAGGTGGAACGAGTCAACAAGATACATCTGGTATTTTGAAGTGGGACAGTAATGTCGGTAAATTTGATATGACTTCAGTTCCTTTTGATAGGGACAACAATAACCCAGACTTTACTAGAAATAATATCAGACTTGACGCAACTAATTATGAATTCGACCTTACATAAATAAAAACGTAGAATAACCCCCCTACTATGGCTAAACAGAATCTCAATATTGGTGTAAGTGCCAATGATGGAACAGGTGATACCCTGAGAGATGGTGCTATAAAACTCAATAATGTTATAAACGAGTTATATACCTTTCTTGGCGATGACACCAATCTACAAATTAGTGTTGGATCTCCATCAACCAACCAAGTTTTAAAATGGAACGGTTCAGTATTTACTGAAGGACAACTTGCTGCATCTAATCTGACAGACGTGGACGTTAGTGGGGTTACTAACGGACAGGTTCTTAAGTGGAATACTGCAAATGCTCGCTGGCAGCCAGGCGACGATCTACAAGGTGGTGGTGGCGGTGGTTCATCTATTACTAACCTAACCAACAATGGTTCTGGTAATGTTGTTGTAAATACTCATTTTTTACCTAATAGTGATAATACATTTGATCTTGGATCTTCAACTCTAAGATTTCGTGATGGTTATTTTACAAACGCATCTATCTTCTTGGGTGATACCGCTATAAGTGCAGATCCAACTACACAAGAATTACAAAGAAAGAAGAAGAAAACACATACTGTAGAAAGTATTAACACAGGTGCAACTAGAACTGTATCATCAAAACTATCTTCTGAAGACTCAACACAAGAAGAGCAATTCAGAACTCGTTTTAGTGCTATGACAGCTGGTACTAAGTTACATATCGAAGATTCAACTGGTGCAAAAGCAGAAGTTGATTTTGTATCGTTTACTGCTCAGAATGGTGCAGCACGTGGTTTTATTACAGTTAGTGCTGCTGGTGCCAACCAATCTCAAGAATTGTCAACCACAAACCCTGTTCATATAACATCTGTAAATAAGATGTTGAGTGAAGATGAAACAGGTACAGTTGCAATAACAGGACAAAAATTAGATTTCGGTAGTAGCAATACTATTGAATTTGATGGTTCTGGTAACTTACAGATTCCAGAGTCTGCTGAAATTAAATTTGGTAGTGGTGCTAATAAAAAACTATCATTCGATGGTAACGACAACTTGATTCTTGCTGCTGGTACAGATATTCAGTTTGGTACTACTAACAAAATTAGTATGGACGCATCTGGTAACTTAACAGTTCCAGACGGTGAATTACGTTTTGGTACAAGTGCACGTAAATTAAAAATTGATACTGATGGAAACTTAGAACTTCCTTCTAACGGTACAATTAATATTGGTACTAAGAAAATGAAGATTGGTACTAACGGTGATATTGAAGTTGATAATGGTAGTGGATTTAATGAAATTGGTGGTGGTATTGGTTCTCAGTTGAACAATGCTCCTGCTGGTTCTTCTATTATCAAAGGACACGATAACTCTACTATCTACAAACCATCTCCAACAATTCTATATGTGTTTACTTCTAATGGTATGACGAATTACATAGTAAATGGACCTGGCTCTGCAAGTAATGCTGCTAATGGTCCTCTTGTAGTTCATAGAGGATTTACTTATGATCTTAAGAACAATGCTGGTGGACATCCACTAGAAATTAGAACTTCTGATCAAGGTTCAGAATATACAGGTGGAATTTCAGGAAGTAAAACAGCACTTCAAGTTTGGACAGTTCCATTCGATGCTCCAAACACCCTTTACTATCAATGCACAGCACACCCTGCAATGATAGGTACAATCACAGTCAAATGATTAAATGGCAAGAACAGTCCCAGGACAAGGTGCAGTAATTGAACCACTCTTTAATTCTATATTTGGCGTTAGAGATGTTTTTGTGGTGGATGGCGGTAGTGGTTATAACCAGTCTGACCCACCTCAGTTAACTATCGGTAACTGTGGAACTCCTATTAGAGAAGCAGTTCTAGAACCTATAATTTCTAACGGTCAAATCGCTGCTGTAAAAGTATTAGATCCTGGTGAAGGATATGATCCATTTAGGATCAAAATAGAAACTGCTGGTAATGGTAAAGGTGCAAAAGCAAAAGCAATATTATACGAGACAGATCAAATTGATATTAATGGTAATGTATTTGCTCCTGCTGGATCAATTCAATATATTCAGGTTTTATCTAATGGAGATGAATATTTTTCAGATGTTGTAACTGCTACAGTTGAAGGTGGTGGTGGATCTGGTGCTGAATTACGTCCTGTTACGGGTCTTGTAACGGGTTTATCATTAGAACAAGCTGGATCTAATTATGAAATAGGTGACGTTAACTTAATTGTGTCTGGTGGTGGAGGACAGGGTGCAACTGGTGTTGCTGAAGTTAATGAATTTGGTATTGTTAAATCAATCAATATATCAAATCAAGGTGAATTTTATGAGACACCTCCTGTTATTCTATTGAATGGTGGTGGTGGATCTGGTGGTAAAGCAATAGCAACTGTTGATCTTGGTGCTATTATTGATATTTCTGTCACTAATCCTGGTGGTGGATATTCAACTGCTCCTTCAGTTCTCTTTACTAGAAATACAAACTTAACTAAAACATCAAGAAATAGACAAGCATTTAACTCTACACTATATGATATTACTGGTCTATTGACAAATGTTGATGAGAACGATCAAACAATATATGTTCAAACAACTGATCCATATCCAGGTTCAGGAAAAATATTAATTGGAAGAGAAGTAATAAGGTATACAGGTAAGACAGGTACATCATTTACTGGTTGTGACCGTGCATTAAACTTTAGATACGATCAAAAAGTAACATTAGATGCACTTGCAGATTCTAATGCTGGTGTATCAGGATATAATTTCTTTGTTGGTGATAGAGTTGTCAGAACTAATGAAAGTTCTGGTAACAAAATTGCTAGGGTATATGATTGGATACCGTCTGAAAGAGCATTATATCTGACATTTGAAGTTGACGAACTAGCATTTATTGATGGTGGTTCATCTCAAATTAAATCTCAGGTTATTGACTTTTACGCTGGTGTTGCATCATCTACTCAAACTGGTGTTGAACCACATAATATTATTGATGAAGCAGGATCAACTATAATCACATTAACAGATCCTATTAGTTCAATAGCTGATAAAAACTTTGAAGATATTGCTGAATTAGATGGTGCTGGTGACGGTATACCTGATTTGATCAATACTGGCACTGATTTTGCTGGAGAGATAAATCTAGATGGTGGTATAGCATCATCATTATATGGTATTGAGGAAACATTAGGTGGTACCAATACAACATTGTTTGCTGTTGGAGACCAAATGGCTGATGGTTCAAATCCTCCATTGTCACCTACAGTATCCGTTGCGGGTTCATTAGGTGATGGAGATGTACACGTTGCACAAGTAGATTTCTTATTCCGTTCACATACAACAGGTAACTATACTGTAGGTGAAACGGTTGTAGGATCTATCACTGGTATCACTGGTATAGTTACCGCTTGGGATGCAGCAACAAAAACCTTATCAATAGGTTCAACTGTAGGAAATGCTGGTAATTTCTTATGGAATAGTAATGAAACAATCACAGGTAATGGGTCTGGAATTGTGGGAACGATACAACAAATTTTCTATCCTTCCTCAGTTCGTAATGAACCTGATTAAACCTAGTATAAATAAAAGGAAGGCAATAGCAGTCATATGGCACTACTAACTGACCAATTTAGAATATTCACTGCGGAGAAGTTCATCAAATCACTTGAAGGTCCTGACAAGAACCAGAGTGACATAGCTGCTGGTGCAAACAGAGATCGCTTGTATGTTTTTATTGGTAGACCCCAAGAATGGGACAACGAAAACAATCCACCAACACCTGTTGATTCATTTCAGGAGTTCTCTGACGCATATGATGATATGATCTCTATGAAGCGTGTTCTTGCGAATGACGCTGTACAGGTTATACGTCGTATTGACTGGATACCTCCAGAACAAACTACTGGTGGTTTGGGTTATGTGTACGATATGTATCGTCACGATTACTCATCTAGTAAGACTGCATCTTCTGGTGCTACTAAATTATATGACGCAGATTTCTACGTTGTAAACAGTTCATACCAAGCATATAAATGTATCTACAATGGAACGTCGCCCTCAGATCCGAATGGTAAACCATCAACGGTTGAACCGACAGGTACATCTACATCTATTATCACGACTGCTGATGGTTATCGTTGGAAGTATATGTTTACTATCCCTGTTGGTCAGGTTCTGAAATTCTTCTCTGGTGATTATATGCCAGTGTTGACTGATACTGCTGTTATATCTGATGCTGTTGGTGGTGAAATTGATACAGTTGTTATCCAATCATCTGGTTCTGGATATAACAACGGTACATATGAAAACATCCCTGTAAAAGGAGATGGTACTGGTGGAAGAATCTCAGTTGTGGTTGATGGTGGACGTATTGTAAACGCTACTGTAACCTCTGGAGGATCTAATTATTCCTTCGGTAAAGTTATTATTGATGAGATTAATGGTATTGGTGCTGGTACAGGTAGTGGTGGTGCTATTGACGTAATCATTCCTCCGAAAGGTGGACACGGATCTAATCCAGCAATCGAACTTGGTGGATATCGTGTGATGATTAACACGAAGTTTACTTACGATGAAGGATCAGGTGACTTCCCAACTGATAACGATTACAGACGTATTGGATTAAATTTGAATCCACTTAAATACGGTACTGAAGAACTTGCAGATGCTATTACATTATCATCTACAAATGCTGTGATATTTTCTCCAGATTTCACAGGATCATTCAACACGGATGAAATCATTACACAAACTCGTACTATTGGTGGTCAACAGGTGACTGCTAGAGGTAGAGTTGTTTCTTGGAACTCAACAACTAAAGTTTTGAAATATTATCAGAACAGAGTTGATGGTATCTTCCCTGAAATTTCTGGTAACAAAACTGTATTTGATGGAGGTAATACAGTTGTAGGTTCAGGATCTGGTACTTCTGCTGACCCTGATATTAACTTCCCTATTATTCCTGGTGAGGCAACACGTGTTATAAACAACACGGAATATGACCTAGGTATGTCGTTCACATCTGGATATGCAAAACCAGAAGTGAAAAAGGACTCTGGAAAAGTCATCTACATAGACAATAGGAGAGCAATCTCTCGTGCTGGAGACCAAATTGAAGACATCAAGATCGTAGTAGAGTTCTAAAACAATGCCACAGAATACCAATCTGAACATATCGCCATACTTCGACGATTTCGATAAAGCAAATAACTTTTATCGAGTTCTATTTCGTCCTGGTTATCCGATTCAAGCAAGAGAATTAACAACTCTGCAATCTTTGATGCAGAATCAGATTGAATCTTTTGGTACTCATATGTTCAAGGATGGCTCGATGGTCATTCCTGGTCAAATAGGTTATGACTTAGATGCAAAAGCAGTATTACTTCAAGGATCATTTTTAGGAGCAGATGTTGAGCAATATAGAACTAATTTAACTGGAACAATTATAAGTGGTTTAACTACAGGTGTAAAAGCAAAAGTTATATCTTCAATTCCAGCAACAGAATCATCTCGTGGATATATCACATTATATGTTAAGTATCTAACATCTGGTGGTGATGAATCTACTGAAAGAACATTTGTAAATAACGAGCAGTTAATATCTGAGACTGAAATAACTTATGGTAATTCACTTATTGAAGTTGGAACTCCATTTGCACAGTTGTTACCTACTAACTCTACTGCTGTAGGTTCTACTGCAACTATTGCTAGTGGTGTATATTTCATTCGTGGATATTTTGTTGATGTCTCTGAACAAACAATTATTCTTGATCAATATACAAACAATCCTTCGTATAGAGTTGGTCTTGAAATTTTTGAATCTATTGTTACTCCAGAAGACGATCCAAATCTAAACGATAATGCCACAGGTACGTCTAACTATTCTGCACCAGGTGGTCATAGATTTAGAATTAGAACTTCTCTAGTTAAGAAAGTTATTGATGATGATACAGATAAAAACTTTATTGAACTTTTAAGAATCAATCAATCTCAGATTGAAACTTTTGTAGAACGTTCAGCATATAATGAATTAGCAAGAGAACTTGCAAGAAGAACATTTGATGAGTCTGGTGATTATACTATTCGTGACTTTGATGTTCGTATTAGAGAGCATAAGAATGATGGTGCAAATGGCGGTGTATATTTACAAGGATCAACATCACCTGGTGGTATAACAGCATCAGAAGCATATTATGTAATTGAAGTTGGACCTGGAAAGGCATATGTAAGAGGTTATGAATCTGAAACTCTAGTTCCTACTTTTGTAGATTTAGAAAAATCAAGAACTACTGTTGCATTACAAAACTCTATCGTTCCATTTGAACTCGGCAATTATATGCTGATGAATAATGTAAAGGGTTCTCCTATTGTAAACGGAAACAGTATTACAGAAAACTATCAAGTTGTTGAGTTTAGAGATGTTAAACCTAACGGATCTTTATCTGCAACTGGTAATGTTATTGGTTATGGTCGTGTTGCTGCATATGAATATCATAATGGTACTAACGTAACATCTTCTTCTACAGTATTCAAAGCATACGTATTTGATTTACAACCACTAACTTTGATGAAGTTAAGTCAAAGTGTAACAGTGGCACAAGGTCACGTTATTAGAGGACGTACTTCTAAAGCAAAAGCATTTGTAGAGGCAGATTATAATGGTGTTGATCTTATTAAATTGTATCAGTCATATGGACAGTTTAAAGTTGGTGAAGTTATTGAGAGAGATGGTGTAGAAATTGGAACAGTTGTTGAAACATTTACACACGAAATAACTGATGCTAAAGGAATGATAGGTAAAGATCCTGATACTAATGCAATTATTTTTGCTGGTGATTTCCTATTAGATCAAGAAACAATCATTCTTGGATCTAACTTCAATGTTAGTTCTAGTGGTGGTACTGGTACTATTACTGGTACACAGTCTAACTTTACTTTAGACCTCAGACCAGGTGATCAATTAACGTTTAACAATAGCAATACGTTATACATTGATCTTATCAACTTATCAGGAACAAATATTGATAACAATCTAACAAGTGCAACTACAGCAACTTATAGTGGTAACAATATTCCAGCAGGAGATTATGGATTTATGGTTCGTCAAAGACCACAAATCTATGATAGAGAAACTGCTGACTTAATGATTGAAATGCCCAAAGAATCAATCAAGTCCATCTCAGATGAATCTGCAATAGTTGCACGTTCATTTGACGACATTACAGTTACAGGAGCAAATGACTTTACTATTTCCTTACCAGCAGACGAACAGTTTTTGGCATATGATAAAGATCATTACGCCTTGGTGGAACTCGCACCAACCGCAGGAACACTTATCGACATCGAAAGCAACCTCTCATTTAATAGCACAGGTACACCGAGAACTTCCTTAACAGTATCTGGTCTTACAGGTGTAAGTACAGTACGTTTAGTTGCATCAGTTTCTAAAAACTCAGCTGAGAAGAAACTTAAAAACGCAACTCAGATGGAAGTTATGAAAGTAGAGAAAACTGCTAACTCATCTGATAATGTTAAATATGGTTTATCATATGGATCATTATATGGTACAAGAATTGAAGATGAAGAGATATCTTTAGGATCTACAGACGTTTATAATATACACGCTGTATATGAATCAAATGATGATAATGCTGCTGTGATTCCTAATTTGACAATGCAGGATGCTACTATCTTTAACAAAGGTACAATTATTGAAGGACAGACATCTAAAGCAAAGGCACGTGTTGTAAACTTTAACTCTGTTTCATATGTTTGTCATTTTGTATATGAAAATGAAAGTCTATTCTCACTTGGTGAAACTGTACAAGGTTTTGATGCTAATGGTAATATAATCACTGGTCTTATTAATGATGCTGATGGATCAATTAATAATGGTTCTCGTAATATTACAGATAACTTCTACTTAGATCCTAACCAGCAAGGTCATTTTTATGACATATCTAAACTAATTAAGTTTGCTGCTTCTAGTGCACCTCTTCGTAAATTAGCAATAGTCTTTGACAGATTCACACACGAAGCAACAGGTGACTATTTTGCATCACAGTCATATGTTGGTATTGATTATAAAGATATTCCAGCAATAAAATTTGCTGGTGAAACAAGAGAGCTCAGAGATGTTCTTGACTTCAGACCTGCCGTTACTCCAGTTTTATCTGGATCAGGAACTGTTAGTTCACCATACTATGTTAACTGTGCATCGTTAGACTTTAAAGATAGAGGATTTGCTTCAGGTGGTGTTGCAAATAACGCCACGGTTATTGATATTCCAAAACCAGAATCAGATTTCCGTTGTGACTATGATTATTATGTTGGAAGAATTGATAAGTTGTTCTTAACAGACCAGCAAGGATTCAAAGTTGCAAAGGGTATACCTGGTGAGGCAGATGATGTACCAGCTAACATTGATAATGCAATGTTACTTGCTACTTTATATCACGAACCATATGGATATGGTCCTGAAGGAGTTCATATTGTTAGAGAAAACAATAGACGATTTACTATGCGTGATATCGGTCTTATTGAAAGAAGAGTTGATAACTTAGAATATTATACTTCACTATCTCTTCTTGAACTTGAAACTGCATCTCTACCTATCAAAGATAGTGATGGTTTTGATAAATTTAAGAACGGATTCCTTGTAGATAATTTTACAAGTTTTGACTCAGCTGAATCAACACACGAAGATTTTGCTTGTGCTCTAGACTTTGCTGATGGTACTATGCGTGCGTCCCATTATACAACGAACGTACCTCTAGAATATAATTCATCTGCATCTAGTAATGTTACTCTTCATTCAACAGGAACTTTAACACTTCCATATGTTGAAAGTACATTTATTGTTCAACCATATGCTTCTAGAGTTGAGAATGTAAACCCATTCAACGTGTTTGCTTATATTGGTAGATTAGATCTATATCCATCTTCTGATGATTGGGTTGATACACGTAGAGTACCAGATAGAGTTGTTAATATTGAAGGTGACTTTACTGCTAGTATCCAACGTCTTGGTGGTGATGTAAACACTGGATTTGTTCCAACACAGTGGAACTCTTGGAGAACAAACTGGTCTTCTGCTTCTAGTAGATCTGATACACAGACTATGAGAAGAGGTCAGTGGCCATATATTAGAAGAATTACTACAACAACTACAAACACTGTAAGTAATCAGTCACGTTCTGGTATCAGAAGTAGAGTTACACCTAGAATTGATCGTCAGAATATGGGTGATCGTACTTTAGAAAAAACAGTAATACCTTTTATTAGATCAAGAAACATTGCGTTTAAGATCCAGCGTCTAAAACCAAATACAAGATTCTATGCCTTTATTGATAACGTAGATGTAAATTACTATACAACTCCAAGATTAATTGAAGTTATTAAAAATCCAGTTGATGATAGTCGTACAAATAACACACCATTTGTTACTGATGAAACTGTTGTTGGTCAAACATCTGGATGTAGATTAAAAATTGTAAGTCCTGAATCAGGATTTGATGATGGTAAATCACCTTATGATGGATCTGATCTTCCAACATCTTATGCTTCTACAACAGGTTTCTTAAACATTGATACTAAAACAATGTCAGAAACAGTTGCTGGTGCATATTATGGTAATCCTATTGAAACTGAAATTCTTGTAGGACAAACATCTGGTGCTCGTGCTGTTGTTAAGACAAAACGTTTAGTTGCAAACACTAACGGTGATATGGAAGGTATTATGTGGATACCCAACCCACGTGTATCAACTAACCCAAGATTTGCTACAGGTACAAGAGTTGTAAGACTTACTACATCAGACACTGACTCTAGAGTACCAGGTCAAGTTGACTCTGCTGCATCTGCTAACTATGTTGCGTCAGGTGTTATTGAAACTAAACAAACAACAATCTTTGCTGTTAGAAATGCTGACATCGTAAGAGATACAGTTACACAAGATAGAACTGTTAATAACACTACAAGTAACGTAACTAGAGACACAGGTTGGTATGACCCTCTTGCACAATCATTCTTGGTTGAATCTAAAGGTGGTGCATTCTTAACAAGTTGTGAGTTATATTTCAATACAAGAGATGAGAGAATTCCTGTATCAGTACAGGTTAGAGAGATGGCAAATGGTTATCCAACTACTAAAGTTCTTGCTTTCTCTGACGTTACACTTTTACCTTCACAGATCAATCTATCTGAGAATGGTACAGTTGCCACAAGATTTACATTTGATTCACCTGTATACGTTACAGAAAATAGAGAATACTGTTTAGTTGTTCTTTCTGACTCTAACGAATTCAAACTCTGGATATCAAGAATGGGTGAGGATGATGTTACTAATGACAGAACTATATCTGAACAACCCTATGCTGGTGTTCTATTCAAATCACAGAACGCATCTACTTGGACTGCTGACCAGTATGAAGATTTAAAATTCACATTATATAAAGCACAATTTACTGCTAACTCAACAGGTACTGCTGTATTCAATAATGCTGAACTTGCTATAGGTAACAGTGGTATTTCTCAACTAAGAGCAAATCCAATCAGAACTCTAAAACCAGAGATTAAGATTATCCTTTCCGATCACCAAGCAAACTTTACTATTGGTGCTGAGATTACACAGACTGATACATCCCCTGTACCATCTGCTATCATCAGACAAGTTGTACAAGGTGTACAAGGGTCATCTAATGCTTACATCATCGTAGATGACGTTGCAGGAACCTTCAGAGAAGGTGTTGCATCTGGTGCTAGTTACATCTATAGACTTGTATCTTCTAGATCACTTGCTGATATAACACTAACTGGTGTAACAGGTACATTCGATTCAAATAATACAATAACAAACGGTTCAGGAGCATCAGGTATGGTGACTGCATTTAATTCAGGAACTGGTGTTGTTTCAATTAAATCTGTTACAGGTACGTTTGCTGTGGGTGATGCTATAACACAAACAACAAGTGGTGCTACAACTGGATCAGGAACTATAGCTGCTGGTGGTATCAATGCAACTGGAGATGATATCAATGATTATCCTGCTGCTCCTATCTCATACTTCAACCAAGCTACTGAGATCGAAGTGATGCACGCTAACCATTGTATGCACGATACTGCTAATAATGTAAAACTAGAAGGTGTAATTTCAGAAGTTGCTCCTACAATCATTGACTCTGCATATCATACAAATGGTATTACAGCTGCGGATGCGGTTTCAGGAACCTTCCAGTTACACGTTCAAGATGCTTCAGCGTTCCATACAACGATCAATGGTGCTTCTGTTGCAACATCCAACGTTGGATACATTATTATTCGTGATCCTGAAATCAGTCAGAAACATTTTGAAATTATTGAGTATAGTAATATATCATCTGACGGTAAGATTATTACATTACCTTCTGGTTCTCGTGGTAAAGGTGGAACTGCTGCTTTAGCACATAGTAATACAAGTATTATTGAGTGTTATAACTTAGATGGTATTCCTCTAACAGAAATTAATAAGTTACACACTGCTATTGGTTCACCAACTCTTGACTCGTATAAGGTTGCAGTCACATCTGTATCTACAAACGGAGTTCAGAATGGTGGTGAAGGTGTTACTGCTACACAGAACATTCAGTTTGAACAGTTCTATCCACAACTTGAAATGAATAACTTCCCTGAAACGGATATTATTCCTAGATTGAACGCAGTCTCTGCTACATCCATACTTAATGGTGCAAACGTGAGTGAAGCATCATTCATTAATGATGGTGTATACTTAGACTGTATTGCAAACGAAGATAACTATATGACATTCCCTAAATTGGTATGTTCTAAAGTTAACGAAGATGCAAAACTAAGTGGTTCTAAGTCATTGACTATGAACTTGCTAATGAGTTCAACTAACGCTAACTTGTCACCTGTGGTTGATACAGATCGTTGTTCATTAATTACAACTTCTAATAGAATCAACCAGATTGAGCCTGCTAATTCTAACGCAGAGCAAAGAAGTGGTGATAAGAATGATGCTGTTTACATCAGTAAGACTATGAACTTACTGAATCCAGCGAATACCTTGAAGGTTCAGTTTGAAGGATGGAGACATCCTGATACTGAAATTCACGTTATGTATCGTATACAACCTGTTGGTGCGTCTATTACTTTCGATGAAATAGGGTATATATATTTTAACGGAAACGGATTGGAAGATAAGACAGTTCAAAAGACTGAAGCATATCTTCTCAGGGATTTAGAATACACCTACACAGGTGCTGAATTCACTGCTGCTCAGATTAAAATTATTATGACATCTCGAAACCAAGCATACGTACCCGAAATTAAAAACCTTCGTGTATTAGCTTTAAGTGACCTCTAAGAAACCTGAATTTCAACACGTCAAAGGTAAACCTGAATTAGTACGAGATACCAAGTCTGGTGCCATACTAAATACAAAAGCAACCCCTCCAGGATCTGCTGCTAAAAGACGACAAGAGAAAGATCTCAAAATCGAAACTATGCAAAAAGATATGGATGTGCTAAAATCAGAATTATCTGAGTTGAAAAACTTAATTAAACAATCTTTATTAAACAAATGACTGCTGACGCACCTGAAACTGTAGATCAGGAAAAACTACTTTCTGATTTCAAAACTAGATTAAAAGCATATGTCGATGAAAACCAACAGATGGCTCAAAAGATTCGACAGAATGAACAACAAGCACTAAAACTCCAAGGTGCTATAGAAACGCTGGAGTACATCCTCTCAGATGGTGAACCTACTGTTGACAATGTTGATGCAGGGGGAGCACAATAATTTAGAGAGAGACCGAGAGGTCTCTTTTTAACGGTTATAAATATCTTGGAGGCATATTGTCCGAAATGTAGGATACCATAACCAATGGCAAATAGAATTCAATTAAGACGTGATGGTGCTCAACAGTGGGCAAACATCAACCCTATCTTGGCACAGGGTGAACTTGGTATTGAAATTGATACATCACGTATTAAAATCGGGGATGGAGTAACTCCGTGGAATAGTTTAAGATATGAGAGACCACTAGAAACAGAATCAAACGCTGCTAATACACTTGTAAAAAGGGACGCTGATGGTAACTTCCAAGCTGGTGCTATAACTGCAACAGTTATTGGTAACGCTGCAACTGCCACACGTCTTGCTAACGCTAGACAAATTCAACTTGCTGGTCAGGTTACTGGATCAGGTTCTTTTGATGGATCATCAAACCTTACATTAACAACTGACTTATCATTAATAACAACACTTCCACATTATAATCCTGCTGATCCTGATGCTAGTGATCTATACACTCGTGTTAGGGTTAACTCACAAGGTAGGGTTATTGGTGCTGAACTTGCATCTACACTTGCAAACTATGGTATTACTGATGCTCAACCATTAGATGATGACTTAACATCATTAGCAGGACTATCTACAGTTGGTTTACTTGCTAGAGTATCTCAAGGAAATATAACCACTAGACAGTTAACTGGTGGTGCTGGAAGAATTATATTTACAGTACCTGATGGTAGTTCACAAAACCCATTCATTGATCTTGCTGATACAGCAGTTGTTGTTGGTAACTATAACACTGAATCATTAACATCTGTTAATGCTGCTGGTAGTAACTCAGAACCATATGGTACACAAACTGTTAACACAACCAAGTTTAGTGTTGATAGATATGGTCGTATTACATTAGCAGAGAACGTACCTATTGCTACAGCAGTAGAAGGATCTAAGTATTCTGCTTATGATGCAGGAACAACATATAATCGTTATGACATAATTGCAAATGCTTCTAAGGTATATCAAGCAATTCAAACTATATCTGCTGGTGGTGGAGCACCTACTCACAGTTCTGGTGATGCAAACGGTTGGAGATTTTGTGCTGCTGAAGGTACTGAACAGAAAGGTCTTGCATCATTTGCACAAGAAGATTTTGATGTAGATTCAAATGGTCACGTAACCATTGCTGCAATGGGTGTTGATAATAACCAGTTGCAGAATAATAAAATTACATTTACTGATGGAAATACAGTTCAAGATTTTGAATTAGATAATGAACTAACAACTTCCACTGCACATACAGGATTTGATTATCTTAATTATGTAAAAGTAAATGACACTTCTGGAAATCTTTTATTTGGTGCTAATAACACCGATAACAGTAATGCTGGTGGAGTAGATATTAATGTTGATACAAATATAAGCGGTGCTTCTATAAAACTTGACAGACCAGGTAACACTCCTCTACAAACTATTGAGAGGACTGCTGGTTCACTTAAAATTCATCACAATGTCTCTTCCGCAACTGATAGAACTCTTGATATTGTTTCAAACAACGCTGGTGCTGGTACTGCTAGTATTAACATTACAGCAGACGAAGACATAACAATATCATCGACAAATGTTTCAAATCGTGTTAATGTAGAAGGATTCCAATTCCAAGACGATACTCTCAGCAGCACTGCTGCTACTATGATCTTGGATCCAGGTGACGACGATGCTGCAACTGGTAAAGTTCAGATTCGTGGTGACTTACAAGTAGATGGTACAACCACTACTGTTAATTCCACTGTGGTAACTGTCGATGATCCAATCATCGTTCTAGGTGGTGACACTGCTCCTGTTGCAGATGACAACAAGGATCGTGGTGTAGAGTTTTCTTATTATGACACACAAGCAAGGGTAGGTTTTTATGGATGGGACGAAAGTTACGCAGACTCTAATATCTGGAATGGCACTGGTGGCTTTAGGTTCCTCTACAATGCCACTAACACCAATGAAGTATTTACTGGTACAGACGCTGCTATCATCGCTGGTAATCTCAGATTAACAACAAACACAGGTTCTACATCAACTACAACTGGTACATTAGTTGTAACTGGTGGTCTTGGACTTTCTGAGAATGCACACGTTGGCGGTACTGTTACGATTGCAGGACAGACAGAAATTAATGATACAGTTATTATTAAGTCTGATAACGAAGACTTCAAGATTCAAACTGCTGCGGGTGTAGATAAGTTTACAGTTGATACTGATACAGGTAATACAGTAATTGAAGGTACATTAGATGTACAGTTAGAAACTGAGATAACAGATAATTTAATAATAAAAGCAGACAATAAAAAGTTTGATATTCAAACTGCTGCTGGTGTCAGTGTATTTGATGTAGATTCTGACAATGGTAACGTACACACAGATGGTACTCTTGATGTAGACAGTGGTGTTACATTCAACAGTACCCTTGATGTAGATAATGCTACAACTCTAAACAACATATTAGATGTTGATGGTGTTTCTACATTCCATAATGATATTATTCTTGATACAACTGGTAAGACCTTTAAATTAAATAATGGATCTGCTGATAAGTTTGTAGTACAAAGTACATCTGGTAATACAGATATAGAAGGATCATTAAATGTTGGATCTCTAATTCACTTTGAAAGTACTGATACTCCAACAATAAGCACAGATGGAAGTAACAATTATATAATTACAGGTAGTGACTACGGTGCTCTAAGATTAGATGGTGGTGGTTATATTGAAGGTAATACACTATTCAATAGTGATATTTTCATCAACGGACAAATAAACCAGAAAGACCAAGGTTCATCTAACGAAACATTCAACACACAGAACTTCTTAAGAGTTCGTTATAAATTTAGAACAGGTGTAACAGCCGCATATACTCCTAACTATGCACAAGATAACTCATCTAACTTTAGATCCTTTGGCGGTGGTGGTATTGCTACTGATCTTCACATCGGGGATAACCTATACGTTGGTAAGAAAGCAAGTACTGACAACGTTGAGTTTAGTGTCAGTCCTGCTGGTAACATCGTTGCTGGTAGAAGTGGTTTGGGTTCAGCAAGTGCTGGAACAATTACAGTCCACGGAGATGCAGTATTCAACCGTGAATTCAGCATTACAGGAGCTCAAACAACTATTGGAGATGCGTCAGGAGATGCCCTCTCAGTCAACGCTACAAGCACATTTAATGCACCTGTTACCCTTTCTGGATCTAATGATTTAGAAGTTGGTGGTAACGCTACCATCGAAGGAAACTTAACTGTAAATGGTACTACAACTACAATCAATACAGTTACCACTCAATTAGATGATCCTATTCTAACTCTTGGTGGAGATACAGCACCTAGCACAGATGATAATAAAGATCGTGGTATTGAGTTTAGATATTATGATGGTTCAGCAAAATTAGGTTTCTTTGGTTGGGATGATTCACAATCAAGATTTGCTCTATATCATAACGCAACTAATACATCAGAAGTATTTGGTGGTACAAGGTCTGGTATTGATGCTGGTTCTATCAAGTTATTCGATACAACTAATGCAACATCACCTTCTACAGGAACATTAATTGTTGGTGGTGGTGCTGGAATTGGATTGGATCTTAGAGTTGGTGATGATTTATTCGTTGTTGACGATGCAGATATTGGTGGTAACTTAAATGTCACAGGTACATTTGATGTTGGTGATGATCTAGCAGTTGCAAATAATAAGTTTAACGTTGACGCAGTAACTGGTAACACAACTGTTGCTGGAACATTTGGTCTTACAGGTATTGCAACACTTAACTCGACTGTCAATATCGTTGGATCAGGATCTAATTTAACTGTTGCTGGTACAGGATCTATCTCAGGTAACTTTGATATTAACTCTACTAAGTTTACAGTTGCTGCTGCCACAGGTAACACAGTAATTGATGGAACCTTAGACGTAGATGAAGCAACAAATGTCACATCAACACTTGGTGTAACAGGAATAACAACAATAACAAATGCTACTGCACAGTCTTTAAGTTCTGGTTCTCACTCTGCTGGTGGTGCATTTAGATTAACAGGTGGTGCAGGGATAGGTGGAAACGTTTCTATTGGTGGAAGTGCAAGAATATATACAGACTTAACTGTTGATGATGACTTACTTGTTAAGGATGTTACTGAAGTTCAAGGATTATTAAAAGCAACAAACACTGCTGACTCTGGATCTGCTACAGATGTAGGTGCTTCAGTTCGTACTGCTGGTGGTTTAGCAGTTGCTAAGAAGACATTTATTGGAGATGACTTAAATGTAGGTGCAGGAAACTTCACTGTTGATGGTCCTACAGGTAATACTTTAATTGCTGGAACATTAGGTGTAACACAAAACACAAACTTATCTACATTTACTGCCTCTGGTATTGCCACACTTCAATCTACATTGAATCTAGGTGGTTCACTAAACATCAATAGTAGTAAATTTACTGTTGCATCTGTATCTGGTAATACTAATATTGCTGGAACTTTAGATGTTACAAACGCAGTTGACTTCGATTCTACTCTTAACGTAGATGGTAATGCTGACTTTAACTCTGGTATAGATGTCACATCTGGTAATGCTACATTTGCTGGTCTTGTACAAGCAGATAACGTAACTGATTCTACTGGATACACTGATGCTTCTGCATCTCTATCCACAGATGGTGGTCTATCAGTTGCTAAGAAAGCATACGTTGGTGGTAACTTCTCAGTTGGTGGTGCTGCTGGTATTAAAGCATCTATCCTTGCTGCATCTGGTAACACAGATATCAAAGGAACACTTAACGTTGATGACTCTGTAACCTTCGGTGGAACTCTTGGAGTTACAGGTCAAATTACAGGTGATGTAACTGGTGATCTAACAGGTAATGCTGATACTTCAACACAGGTTGCTGTTACTGAGACTAACAACAACGCACTGTTCTATCCTGCATTTATGGGTGGAAACACTGGTAATCAGTCAGTTCACGTTGACTCTGCTAACCTTAGATACAACCCATTCTCTAACACTCTTACAGTAACTAACTTCCTATCTACCACAAACTTTGAAGTTCAAGGTAATATGAACGTTACTGGAACTATTACGTTCCAAGAGTCACAGGTTGGAGACATCAGTAACCACGACACCGATGCTCTTACAGAAGGATCTACAAATCTATACTTCACAGACGAAAGAGTTGATGACAGAGTAAACAATCTATTTACTGCTGGAACTGGTATTACTAAGGTATATGATGATGCTGCTAATAGTTACACATTATCAGTTACACAAGTAGATATTAATACTGACAACGTAACTGAAGGTTCTACAAACCTCTTTACAACTGCTGCAAGAACAAGAACACATTTTGTATATGGTACAGGTATTCAGTTAAACACAGATACTATTTCTGTAACACAGAGTGATATCAATACAGACAATGTAACTGAAGGTTCTACAAATCTATTCACAACAAATACAAGAACAAGATCTCACTTCACTTATGGTAATGGTATTGCATTATCTGCTGGTGGTGAACTAACAGTAACTGAATCTCAGATCAATACTGACAATGTAACAGAAGGATCTACAAATCTATTCACAACTGCTGCTAGAACAAGGACACACTTTACTTACGGAACTGGTATCACACATAGTTCTGGAACTCTATCAGTTACACAGGCAGACATTGACACAGACAATGTAACTGAAGGTTCATCTAACCTCTTTACAACTGCTGCTAGAACTAGAACTCACTTCACATATGGAACTGGTATCAAACTTACTACTGCTGATCTAGCAATAGACTTTACTGAGTTTGACACAGATAATGTTTCTGAAGGTTCATCTAACCTTTACTTCACTAATGCTAGAGCAGATGCACGTATTGCAGCTGCTGATACTGATGATCTATCTGAAGGATCAACCAATCTTTATTACACTAACGCACGTGCTGATGCTCGTGTTGTTGCTGGTATCACTGGAAAACTTGATGCTTCTGCTATCAGCACATTTGGTTTAACATTAGTTGATGACGCATCAGCATCTGCTGCAAGAACAACTCTTGGACTTGGATCTGCTGCTACCACTGCTTCATCAGCATATGCAACAGCAGCACAGGGTACACTTGCTGACTCTGCTACACAACCAGGTGACTTAGCAACTGTAGCAACCAGTGGAGCATACAATGACTTAACTGGTAAACCTACATTATTCTCTGGAGCATACAATGACCTAACTGGTAAACCTACGTTAGGTACTGCTGCTGCAACTGCCTCTACCGCATATGCTACTGCTGCACAAGGTACAAAGGCAGACGCTAACGATGCTGACATAGATGACATCTATACTCAGTTAGTTGCGATTGGTAATAACGCTGCGATTACAACAGTCGCACAACTTAAGACTGCACTACTAGCACTAGCAAGGAGTTAACTAAATGGCTGCCCCTAATTCAAAAGCAACATTAAAAGAATATGCCTTGCGTAGGTTGGGTAAACCTGTGTTAGAAGTTAACGTAGCAGATGATCAGGTTGATGATGCTTTAGATTATACTATTGAAAAATTTCAGGAATATCATTACGGTGGTTCTGAAAGAATGTATATGAAACATCAGTTTACTGCTGAAGATATCACAAGATTCCAAGCAGATATTGAAGAAACTGGTAGTGATACTTTACAAGCAGGAAACACAGGAACTGTATTTAAAACACAGTCAAACTATTTGATAATGCCAGATCATATTAGATCAGTGAATGGTATCTTTACTTTCCAAGATAAAGGTACTGCTAATATGTTTGATATTAGATATCAGTTGAGATTGAATGATCTGTTCGATTTTACATCAACACAGTTTCATCATTACTATATGATTCAGACACACCTCTCAACAATTAACTTCTTGTTAGAAGGAATGAAACCAACTAGGTTCAATGCTTCTGATGGTAAGTTGTTTATTGATATGGATACTTTAACTGATGTGAGAGAAGGTGAGTATGTTGTTATGGAATGTATCAGTGCGATAGACCCTGCGAACTATACTAAGATATACAATGTTTTGTGGGTTAAAGATTATGCTACATCTATGATTAAAAAATACTGGGGTCAAAATTTGACCAAGTTCCAAAATGTTCAGTTACCTGGTGGAGTTACTCTTAATGGTGAGAAGATTTATGGTGATGCAGTAGAGGAACTAGAAAGGTTAGAAGAACAGTTAAGAACTACATATGAAACACCACCTATGGATATGATAGGATAATGCCTACTAATTCTTACTTCACACACGGAACCAGTGGTGAACAAAATCTAGTTGAAGAACTGGTCATAGAACAGATTAAAATGTTTGGTCAGGATGTTTATTATATCCCTAGAGTTATAGTAGATGAAGATCCTGCCTTTGGTGAGGATTCATTATCTAAATTTGATGATGCTTATTTAATAGAAGCATATCTTGAGAATGTAGAAGGATTTGGTGGAGATGGAGATTTATTTTCTAAGTTTGGTGTAAGGATATCTGATAAAGTTACATTTATAATATCAAGAACAAGATTTACATCTCTTGTTGATGATAATACTACATTGATACAAGAGGGTAGACCAAATGAAGGAGATTTGATTTACTTCCCTCTAGCACAAAAATTATTTCAAATACAATTTGTTCAATACGAACAACCATTCTTCCAGTTAGGTAAGATCCATACTTGGGGTCTAGAGTGTGAACTCTACGAGTACAGCGACGAAGACTTCGATACAGGTGTAGATGCTATTGATCAAGTAGAGAGAAACTTTGCTACAACAATTACTCTCAACTTTGCTACAGGTGGTACAGGAACTTATACAGTTGGAGAAACAATCGCTGGTGGTACATCTAACGTAACTGCTGAAGTTAAGTCTTGGGATGCTACTACAAGACAACTACAAATTTACAATAGATCAGGTATCTTTACAATCCCAGAAACCGTTACTGGACAGACATCTGGGGCAGCACATACCACAGCGAGCTATAATACCCTAAATAATACTAACTCAGAGTTTGATGAAAACTCATTCTTTGAGACACAAGGTGATAGTATATTGGACTTCTCACAAGGAAATCCATTTGGAGAGATTGGAGGCTCTAGTTAATGTTAGGAACATATACATATAACGAAATATTTCGTAAGACGGTTATTGGTTTCGGTACTTTGTTTAACAATATCGAAATTAGACGTGTGAGTGGATCTAAGACAGAGGTTATGAAAGTACCTTTGGCATATGGTCCTAAAGATAAATTCCTAGCACGTTTAGCACAAGCTGGAACTACTGCTGACAGATCAACTCAAATCAGTTTACCCAGATTATCTTTTGAGATATCTGGATTTTCATATGATTCTACTAGAAAGGTATCACCAACTCAGGTGATAAGACACGTTGATAATAATGATGGTGGTAAGACTAAAAAGTCTTTTATGCCAGTTCCATATAATGTGGATTTTGAACTTGCTATTCTTTCTAAGAATCAAGATGATGGATTACAAATCTTAGAACAAATTCTTCCAGTATTTCAACCAATGTTTAATATAACTGTTAACTTGGTCGATGCTATTGGTGAGAAAAAAGATTTCCCAGTAACACTTAACTCTGTTAATTATGATGATGACTATGAGGGAGATTTTACAACACGTAGAACATTAATCTACACGTTGACATTTACTGCTAAGACTTATCTCTACGGACCTGTTACTGATGTTAGTAGCAAGGTTATCAAGACTGCTATTGTTGATACTGCTATGAAGGTAGATACAACAGCACCTAGAGAGGTTCGTTATCAAGTTCAACCCGATCCATTCACTGCTGATGCAGATGATAACTTCGGTTTCAACGAAATATATTCTGAATTTACTGATGGAAAATCAAGAAACCCAACCACAGGACAAGACGAATAAGATCTATGGTGGCATCGAAGATGCACTAGAGGTTGAGACTTCTCTTGTTAGTGACATTTCTAAGGACAAGAGTTCCGATTTAGCACAACCTGTTGAGTCTACTCCTATCCAAAAACAGATCTTAAAAGATTATGAGTATTCTCGTGGTCAGTTTTACTCTTTGATTGAAAAAGGACAAGAGGCAGTAGATGGAATATTAGATGTTGCACAACAATCAGATTCACCACGTGCATATGAAGTGGCTGGTAATCTAATTAAGAATGTCGGTGATACTGCTGACAAACTTATGGATCTTCAAAAGAAATTAGAAGAAGTTCAAGGTGGTGGTAGTGCTAAAAACTTACCAGGTAACGTAACAAACAATACTATGTTTGTTGGTTCTACTGCTGAACTCGCTAAATTTTTGAAGAAACAAAAGGATAAATAACTTAGTAAAGGAATAGGAACACAATGTCAGTTTTAAATGTATTAGATACAACGACAGTGAGTGGTTCAGGAACTGCATACATAGTGGTCAAATCTGGTGTCGTACGTGCGTACGCTGCATCAGCATCCACAATAAAATTTGACGAAGGTCCTGCGATTACTCTTGCTGCTGGAGAAGCGGTTTTACTGTCAGTAGGTAAAGCAAAGAACGCTAAGATCGCTGCTGCAACAGACGCTGCTGCAATGGTAATCACTGCTGAAGGATTCTCAGGTGGTGGTAGACATACTTTTAGTGTTGGAGATTATATAGAAACAGTCGATGGTGGTGATACAGATGGATTTACATCTGACTTTGAATCAGCAGCATCAGGTGGTAAGAAGGTAACAGCAATTACTGCTTCTACTATTACAACAGATTATGATTCATCTGCTGCAAGTGCAGACTATGCTCTCAGTGCTGCTGATGCAACTGCTGGAAACATTCCATTAGTAAAACGTGCAGTTAAATGTGTTGCTGGTAGTAACGCAGTTATATTAGAGCAAGTTCAAATTGTAGGTGGCTAATGTCAACTCTATCCTTTAAACAATTCATTGCTGAAGGTGGGTTATCTCGTGCTGTTAGAAACTCTATGCAACGTAATACTGCACAGTTAACAGCAAACAGAGGTAACGTATCTAGTGCTGAAAACAAAGCAAAGAATAGAGAACTAGGTAAAAAAGTTCGTAGTTTAGGATATGGTTATAAAAAGGTAGAAGGAAAATATGCAGAGAAAGATGAGAAGACAGGAGAAACAAAGACTGTAAGAGAACCATCTATTGTAGTTAATGCACCCAAGAAAAAGTTCAGAACTTTTAAGAAACAGATGAAGCGTCTTGGTAAGGAATACAATCAGGATTCCATAATTACCAAAAAAGGTAAAAAAGATGCTATACTAAACCCAACTGCTCGTAGAGCAGGAACTAAGGGTATGAAGTTAGGTCAAGTAAAACCTAATCGTCCCAACCCTTATGGGGAAACAAAAGTTAAAAACAAATCTTACTCATATGGAAACTGATCATAGTTGGAGGCAAGAATATCTTGCTTCTAAACCAAGGTTGTCAGCATTTCAAAAAGAACTATTGACAAATGGTCCTAAAGGACTGTCCCAAGCTTGGATCCTAGGTGCTATGCACAATGAATGGAAGGTTCAAAAGTATGGAAAAGAACCTGAGCCTAAATCCCTTCAGTCATCATTTAAAGACTTTAATCGCAAGTACAATGGAACTTAAGTGTAAATACTGTGGTATCACACCTCCGAAAAATTATTGGAATTGTCAGAGGTGGTTAGATAAACACGAAAAAAACTGTCCACAAAAACCAGGTCATAATGGCAATAGCTGATACAACACAAAAATACTTTGACAAGTTTGTCGAGTGGGATAAGAAACTTATTAAGAAGTTTCAAGATAGATTTAAACTATCTGACTATAAAATGCTTTGCATATCATTTGCCAAAGGATTTATTATTGGTGCGATTCTTCTGTAGTTAATGACAGATGATCGTATTAAATCTCTTTGTTATACTAAGGACGAAGTAGATAAAATGATCAGCGATGCAGTTGCTGAGGCTCGTGCTATAGATGAAGCGTCTATGGCAAAGCACAATAGAGATGCGACTGTAATTAGTATGATCTTAGGTTTTACAGCATTAGCATTATTTGTAGACGGTTTACTAAGGATGTTAGGTATCATCGAACCGTTTATGGGAATTGATATTAATATAATAGATCAAATAGTTGACAAAGTTAAGGTAGAGATGCTACCCTTAAAGAATATACTAAATCGGTAATGAACAAACGTGATAAAGTTAGAGCACAAGTAAAGTCTAGATTTTACTATATGTTCTGGGGAACTGCCACTATATCTGTTGTTGCAGGGCAAATTTATCTTGGTACTTCTTACCGTGCTATGGGAAGATCAATGGATAGATGGTTTGAAGAGACCATTGATATTATGCAAAGACCACTTAGAAGAAATAGTGGTCCTAGTTATGAAGGACCTGAAGGGTTCTATGCACCAGTACCTAAACCAGAAGATTATATGACAGACAAAGCATATCCTATCTCATAAAAAAAGACCCTTCGGGGTCTTTCTTTTTGCTTTTACATAAGCACATCCTTGCAAATTCTTTTACACGTCCGTTGGTTATCGTTACATTCAATCAGACATTCGTAATACTCGTGTAATTTTTGGTCGTGTGGATCTTCATAAGACCCTGCTAATTGATTGTATGATACCAAGTTATGCTGCATACAGATCAACCTCCTTTTTTGTTTGGTTTACACATAACAAATGCGTTTTCATTGCATCTTGTTAACCCAAATTCTAGCACTATTTATGTGTGTGTAAACCAACAAGTACACAGTCAGTAACAGGGTATTTACACCTAAATAATACTGACACCCGAAAGATCGTAATGTCACACTATACAGTCGGATGGGACGACTCTAAACATATCCATCACGAGATTTGCGAATACGCAGAAGATTCTTGGAACGCAGCAAAGCAAGCACGAGAGGATGTACCTTATCTAAGGGAACATCCTTTTTCTATGAATGAAATTCTGAACGAGGATCACTTGCTTGAATAGATTTAAAGAGATATTACCACCAAAACCAAAACCTACTTTCTTTGAACAGATCAGAAGGTATGTCAGGATTTTAATACGCAAAAAAAGACGTATCCAAAGATTAAATAGATATTACTAATATTACCTATTAGTAAATGTTATCTACCGCATACCGTTTAAGACTAGAAGCAATTTGTAAAGATATTGCTGCTGGTTCAGAAGTCACTATGACTGATATGATTTGGGCTCAAAAACTTGCAAAAGCAAATACAAGTGCAAGAGGTATGTTGAGTCAAGCGAGAAGATTATCAACTGACCCAGATGGATCTTGTTTAAAATTTTTAGATATAGGAGATCCACGTAAATCTAAAAGAGGATTTCAAGGTGCGGATGACGTAGCAGATTGGTTTAAGAATGATAAATCTGATGATTGGAGACAACGAGATTAATCAGTATAAATACTCATATGAAACAATTCAATACTTTCGTCTTAGATACTACAATCTATATCTTAGACTTTCTCTATAGAGGTAGAGACTTTCAAAGGTTTTGGGTTCTAGAAGTTATTGCTAGAGCACCATACTTTTCATTTATCAGTGTGTTACATTTTCGTGAATCACTTGGTTTACGAGGTGCAGAACACATATATCTAATGAAGGAACACTTTTATCAAGCACTCAATGAAACAGAACACTTGGAAGAGATGGAACTTAGAGAGGGGAATAAATATTGGATCGATAGATTCTTCGCTAAACACTTGGTTCTTCTTTACTATTGGATTATGGTTGCTTATTATTTCGCTAGTCCCTTAGATGCGTACGACATCAATATGAAAATTGAGAAACACGCATATGAAACTTACACGAAATACCTTGCATATCATCCAGAAGATCAAAAGATTGCTGAGATAGCAGAGGATGAATTAAAACACGCTAAAGAATTACGTCACGCAATGTCTCTGATATGATATAATATATACAGTAGATATACCAGACTAATGAATAAATTAGCGATAATACCTTTGTTATTTTTAACAGCGTGTGGAGAAGCACCTGTTACTGCTAGTGTTGTTGATGCTGATTTCTATGATCAACTTGTAGAACAGTATCACGAAGCACGAACTAAAAGAGATTATAGAGATGCTGAAGATGTTATAAATAGTGCATTAATGGAGTTTAATTATGGGGGCAATGGTACCACCGAGTCGGAAGAGTTGTTACAACTTCCGAGTCGTATCGATTGATAAGGTCGTTGATGGCGATACTATCGATGTAACAATAGATTTAGGATTTGATTTATATAAGAAAGAACGTGTTAGAATAGCGGGTATCGATACTCCTGAGAAAAGGACAAGAGACTTAGAAGAAAAGGCACTTGGTATTGATGCAACAAACTGGATGAAAGGTACACTTGAGGATACAATTAATGGAGACAATGAACTCATTATTCGCACTGAACTTAAAGGTGGGGTTGGTAAGTATGGTCGTTTGCTTGGCTGGTTATACGTGGGTGATGAAGAACTATCGCTAAACGAGCAAATGATTGCCGAAGGGTATGCGTGGGCTTACGATGGTGGATCAAAGAATAAGAACTTCAAAGAACTAATAGAGATACGTAAGTCATTTGGTACCTATTTTGATGAAGCACCAGGTACACCATCATCGGTTGAGTAATGGCAGAGAATCAGATATATCTTGGTAATCCGAATCTAAAAAAAGCAAACGTACCAACTCACTTTACACCTAAACAGGTAAAGGAGTTTCTTAAGTGCAGCAATGATCCAATCTATTTTATACGTAAGTATATTAAGATCGTGTCTCTGGATGAAGGTATCATCCCATTTGATATGTACGATTTCCAAGAGGAGATGGTAGATAGGTTTCATCATAATAGATTCAACATAGCAAAATTACCTCGACAGTCTGGTAAATCTACTGTTGTTACATCATATCTTTTATGGTATGTAATATTCAACGATAATGTCAATGTCGCAATCCTCGCAAACAAAGCCCCGACTGCTAGAGAAATGTTGGGACGCTTACAGTTATCTTATGAGAACCTTCCTAAATGGATGCAGCAAGGTATTATTGGTTGGAACAAGGGGTCAGTCGAACTGGAGAACGGATCTCGTCTCCTTGCTTCATCTACTTCTGCTTCTGCTGTTCGTGGGATGTCCTTTAATATTATCTTCCTTGATGAGTTTGCGTTCGTTCCGAACAATATTGCTGAACAGTTCTTTGCTTCTGTTTATCCTACTATCTCATCTGGTAAAAATACCAAAGTTATTATCATATCTACCCCTCACGGGATGAATATGTATTATAAGATATGGCACGATGCTGAAAGAAAGAAGAATGAATATATAACAACTGACGTACATTGGTCACAAGTTCCTGGTAGGGATGCTGATTGGAAAGAGCAAACTATTGCTAACACATCAGAAGCACAGTTCAGAGTTGAGTTTGAATGTGAGTTCCTAGGATCTGTTGACACTTTAATATCTGCAAGCAAATTGAGGTTAATGGTTTATGAAGATCCCATCACTACTCAGAATGGACTTGATGTATATGAAGATCCTCAGAAAGAACATCAATATACTATTACTGTTGATGTTGCTAGAGGGATTGACGGTGATTATTCTGCTTTCACGGTTTTTGATACATCCACAGTTCCATATAAATTAGTTGCCAAATATAGAAACAATCAAATTAAACCCCTATTGTTTCCTGATATTATTCATAGGGTTGCTAAGTCATATAACCACGCATACGTATTGATAGAAGTAAATGATGTTGGTGCACAGGTAGCAGATATACTTCAGTATGATCTTGAATATGATAACCTCCTAATGGCAGCAATGAGAGGTAGAGCAGGGCAAGTTGTAGGACAGGGTTTCTCTGGAAGTAAAGTTCAACTTGGTGTCAAGATGAGTTCAGCAGTTAAGAAACTAGGTTGTTCTAACCTCAAAGGATTATTAGAGGATGATAAAATATTAATACAAGACTACGATATTATATCTGAACTAACTACGTTTATACAAAAAGGTCAATCTTGGCAAGCGGAAGAAGGATGCCACGATGACCTTGCTATGTGTTTAGTTTTATTCTCTTGGTTGTGTGTACAAGAATACTTTAAAGAGTGTCACGACAATGACATTCGTTTAAAAATGTATGAAGAACAACGAGAAGCAATAGAGGCAGATATGGCTCCGTTTGGTTTTATTCAGGATGGTATGGATGATAACTCATTTGTAGATGACGACGGTGAACGATGGTTCACAGACGAATACGGAGACCGTGCTTATATGTGGGAGTATCGTTGAAAGAAGGGGAATCATAAATAATTTCTAGAGAATATTTGAATTTTTTTTCAGGAGAATAAGCAATGGCATCTACCCAACTTTCACCAGGGGTCGTTGTACTTGAGAAGGATCTAACAACGGTTGCATCTGCAACCATTGATAATGTAGCAAGTGTTGTTGGTTCTTTTGAAAAAGGTCCCGTAAACAAGATTGTTGATATTACTTCTGAAAAGGAGCTTTTATCAGTCTTCGGTAGACCTAACGATTACAACTACGAATACTGGTATACAGCAGCACAGTTCTTACTGTACGGTGGTACATTGAAAGTGGTACGTGGTAATTCAACTGCATTGAAGAATGCTATTGATACAGCACAGTTTACACTAACAACTTTCAGTGGATCTGATACAACACTAACAGTAACCTCATCAACCGACATAGCAGCACAGGATTTTATCTTGATAGACGCTGAAATTATGAAGGTTACTGCTGTAGTCGGTAACGACCTTACTGTAGACAGAGGACAGTTATCAACTGCTGCTACAAGTCACGGAGCTGGTTCACAAGTAACATTAATTGAAGACGCAGGAACATCCACTACTATGAATCAAGGTGGAACCCTTGCTGCTGGTGGTACTTCATTAACAGTTACAGACGCAGGGACACTTGGTGTTGGTACAAACGATTATATCAAGATCGCTGACGAAATATTACGAGTAAGTAATGTTGTTGGTAACGTATTGACAGTTAGCAGAGGAGAGTTGAGTACAACTGGTTCTGCACAAACTGATTCACAGACAGTTACTAAATTAGTCGTTACTGCTGGTAAGACAACAATTAACGAAGCAACATCAACTGGTGTTACTGTTCCAATCATTAGAAACGTTGAACAGTATGAAGCATCTGTTGAGTCTGCATCTAACAACTGGAAGTGGGGTGCAAGAACACCTGGTCTTTACGGTAACTCAATAAGAGTCGTAATGACTGACGCTGGTCCTGACCAGATCCTTTCATTAGCACAACCAACATCTGCTGAGTGGGAATTTAGTACTACCACAGACATTACTTACAGTGCTGCAAATGCTGCTGCTAAGATTTTTAGTTATACAATAGTTGCTCAACTAGACTCTGCATCTATAGCAGGGGACTTTTCTAAAGATGAAGTCTGGAGAGCAGAAACTGATGCTGGTGTAGCAATCGCTGTACAAGGAACCGTTAAAGCATACGATCCTGTTACAAGAAAGATTGAACTTGACATCAACTACTCCTTATCTTCTGACGTACTAGAAGTTGGAGATACAATTTGTGTTTGGACAACTGCTAGTGGTGGAACTAAGACAGGAGATCAAGCAAAGATTGAATCAGTTGAAAGACAACTATCAGTTGTAACTGGTGCATCTAACGTTGCATTCGCTGCAAACTACACACTTGCAGATGACAATGCTACTGGATCACCTGTAACTCCTAATGTTACTATTGCTTCAGTTCGTTCTGCATACGATGATCTATACTTCGGTGGTGGTCAGAAATGGTCAAACATCGCAGCAAGACCTACAACTTCTCCGTGGGTTTCAGATCGTGGTGGTGACAACGACCAAATGCACATACTTGTATTAGATGGAGATGGAAAACTAACTGGATCACCAGGTTCAGTTCTAGAGAAGTTCCTCTTCGTATCTAAAGCATCTGATGCTAAAGGTGTACAGGGAGAAACAATATACTATAGAGATGTAATAAAAGCTAGATCTCAATATGTTTACTGGGGAGCACACGAAACAGGATCCATTATGGATGTTGATGGTAGTGCTACTGGTGACATTGGTGGATCAGGTATTAGCAAGTCATTTGATTTACTAAAACAGTCTGCTCCTATTAAAACTAATGAGACATCATTAGGTCGTGAGATTATTGGAACTACTAATAGTTCTACTGTTAAGTACTCACTACAAGGTGGTACTGACGGATATACACTTTCACGTTCAGAGATACTTGCAGGATTTGATCTTGTTGCTGACAAAGAAACTATTGATGTTGACTACATCCTAATGGGTCCTTCAATGGCAGATGCAAGTGACACTGTTGCTAAAGCACAGAAGATCATTGATATCGCTGCAACTCGTAAAGATTGTATCGCATTTGTATCACCTCCAAGAGGAGATGTCATCGGTATATCTGATACAGGAGTGATAGTTAACAAGACTATTGATTTCTACAATCAGTTATCTTCAACTTCATACGCTGTATTTGATAACAACTACAAGTACATCTACGATAAATACAACGACAAGTATCGCTACATTCCTTGTAACGCTGATACTGCTGGTTTGACATTAAGTACAACACTTAATTCAGAAGCGTGGTTCTCTCCTGCTGGATTCAACAGAGGACAACTACGTAACGCAATCAAACTTGCATACTCACCACTTAAGGATCATAGAGATAGATTGTATGCTGCACGTGTCAACCCAGTAGTAGCATTTCCTGGTCAAGGAATTGTACTATTCGGTGACAAAACTGCACTCGCATATCAATCTGCATTCGACAGAATTAACGTTCGTCGCTTGTTCTTAGTATTAGAAGATGCAATCTCTGATGCAGCAAAGACACAACTCTTTGAATTAAATGACGAGTTCACTCGTGCTTCATTCAAGAACATTGTCGAACCATTCCTACGTAGTGTTCAATCACGAAGAGGAATTATTGACTTCCTAGTTGTTTGTGATACATCAAACAACCCATCCGAAGCGATTGATCGTGGCGAATTCTTTGCCGAGATCTTCGTTAAACCAACAAGGTCGATAAACTACATTACACTAACCTTCACCGCAACTAGAACAGGTTCTAGTTTCTCTGAAGTAACTAATTGATCTCAAGAGAAAATCCTTTAAGGAGTAACTAACAAATGGCAGAAGCACAACCAGGACAGGTAGAACAGAGTTCAGTAAGAGCTCCGATATTTACCTTCCGTGATCAAGTAAGAGACTTTGCACGTCCCAATCTGTTTCAAGTAGAGATCTATGCACCTCCTGTTCTACAGGATAGTGTAGGTCCTCAATCAGGAGCAGTGGCGGGTAGTGTTGCAGAGGTTGCTGAAAACACATCTGGTGGATCACAACTTAACGCATCGGAAGCATCAGCATTCGGTACATTCCTTGTAAAAGCAGCAAACATTCCTTCATCTGTTGTTGGAGTTGTTGAAGTGCCTTACAGAGGAAGACAACTAAAACTTGCTGGAGACAGACAGTTTGAACCTTGGACAATCACTGTTCTTAACGATCAGTCATTCAAGTTCAGATCATTCTTTGAATCTTGGTCAACAAACATCCAAGCATTACAACAGAACTTCCAGAACGCTAACACAATGGCTGAATACCAAGCAATGGCTAAGGTCAGACAGATGGATAGAAAGGGTAAGATTATTCGTACATACAAGTTCGAGGGTATCTGGCCATCTAACATCAGTTCCATTGGTTTAGATTGGGGAACAACTGACACTCCAGAAGAGTACACAGTTGAGTTCCAAGTACAATACTGGACTTACGACAACGACGTTAACACTGGAAACGCTGGATAAGCGGTTTTAAAACTCGTATAAATAATAAGATAAACAATAGAAAGTAAGAATGTCCCAACTCTTTGGTTATTCTCTTGAACGTGCGAAGAAGGATCGAAATAAAGGTCCTTCTTTTGTGCGTCCAGAGTCAGATGACGCAGCGACACCAGTTGCGGGTGGTGGTTATTTTGGAACCGCCATCGATCTTGATGGAACATTTAAGGACGAAAATGATTTAATTCGTCGTTATAGATCTATGTCTATCCACCCTGAGTGTGATAGAGCAATCGATGATGTTGTTAACGAAGCGATTGCAGGAGAAATAGATGATGTACCAGTTGAAGTAGAACTGTCTAATTTAAAAGTCGGTGCTAATGTAAAGAAACAAATCCGTGAGGAGTTTCAAAACGTACTACGACTTCTAAAATTTGACACACGTGCGTACGATATTTTTAGAAGATGGTACATTGATGGTAAAATTTATTATCATAAGATGATCGACCCTGCTAATCCTAGGGATGGCATCACAGAATTAAGATACATCGATCCACGTAAGATACGCAAAGTCGTGGAGATGGAGAGAAAGAAAGATAGAACACAAATAGATCCACGCACAATGGAAGCTCAGATAGCTCCAAGAACTGCTGAATATTATGTGTACAATCCAAAAGGTATGCGTGCTGGTATGGAAACCAGTGGTATAAAGATTGCACCTGACGCTATCGCTTTCAGTCACAGTGGTTTGAAGGATATGAATAAGAATGTGATTATGTCACATCTTCATAAAGCAATCAAAGCACTTAACCAGTTAAGAATGATCGAAGATAGTTTGGTTATCTATAGACTATCAAGAGCACCAGAAAGAAGAATATTTTATATCGATGTAGGTAATTTACCAAAACAGAAAGCGGAACAATACCTCCGAGAGGTAATGAGTCGCTATCGAAACAAGTTAGTTTACAACGCAGACACAGGAGAAATTAGAGATGACAGAAAATTTATGTCGATGCTCGAAGACTTCTGGCTCCCACGTAGAGAAGGAGGACGAGGTACTGAAATCACTACGTTGCCAGGTGGACAAAATCTTGGAGAACTTGAGGATGTCAAATACTTCCAAAAGAAACTATATCGTGCCTTAAATGTACCAGAGTCTCGTCTTGAATCAGAATCACAGTTCAACTTAGGTCGTGCTGCTGAGATTACAAGAGATGAGATTAAGTTTCAGAAGTTTGTCACTAGACTCCGTAAGAAGTTTAGTGAGTTGCTTGACGACTTACTCAAGACACAACTTGTTCTGAAAGGTGTCATTTCCATTGAAGAATGGGAAGATATGTCAGAGCATATTCAATATGATTATATTGCTGATAATTATTTCAGCGAATTGAAAGAGAAAGAGATGCTCACAGAACGTCTTAATCTTATGACTCAAATGGATCCGTTTGCTGGTAGGTACTTCTCTTTAGAGTACATACGTCGTCAGATCTTGCGTCAAACAGATGCAGAAATGAATGACATTGATAAGCAAATGGAGCAAGAGATTGCTGACGGTAAACTCCCAGACCCTGCAACCATTGACCCTGCTACAGGAATGCCTATAGAGGATCCTATGGCAATGGAAGGTGAAGGAATGGAAGAAGAAGGTCAACAAATCTCAGTTGATAACGTCGAACCCGCAGACTATAAACGTGGGGAATTCTAAATAATTACATTAGAGGTACATTATGCCTAGCGTAGCTGCTAAAGAAATCATAAATAAATTGTTCTCTGGAAAAAAAGATCTAGAGAATGAGGTTAATGATGCAATGATGGCACTCTCTGCTGATAAACTTGACGCAGAGAAAAAGACAATCGCTAAAGATTGGTTAAAAGATCCCACACAGGAAACACCAGATGAAACTGATAACGGAGCAGATTGATGACATTGAGATCCTCAGTGAGGAGAAAAATGGCAAAAAACATCTGTACATAGAAGGAACTTTTCTGCAAGGAAACATAAAGAACCGCAATGGTCGTATGTATCCAATGGAAACACTTGCACGTGAAGTTGATAAATATTCCAACACTTACATCAAGTCTGGAAGAGCAATGGGAGAACTCGGACACCCCGATGGACCTATTGTTAATTTAGATAGAGTTTCACATTTAATTACTTCTCTTGTTCAAGAAGGAAGTAACTTTAAAGGGAAAGCAAAAATCCTAGATACCCCAATGGGACAGATTGCTAAGTCACTTTTAGATGAAGGTGTACGTTTAGGTGTGTCATCACGAGGGGTAGGCTCACTCAAATTGAACCGTGAAGGTGTAAATGTTGTGGCAGATGACTTTATGCTCGCTACTGCTGCTGATATAGTGGCAGATCCCAGTGCACCAGAGGCTTTCGTAAACGGTATTATGGAAGGAAAAGAGTGGGTTTGGACAAATTCAGCGTTAAAAGAATCAGATCTCCGCAAGGTTGAGAGGGATTTAGACAATGCTAGTTCAAAAAGAGAGCTTGCTGAAAGGCAAATTACCGCATTTGAAACCTTTTTAAAAGGTTTATAACTTATAAATATTTTTTAGTTAAACCAAAGACTGCTATTTAAGGAGACAACAACAATGTCAGATGAGAAAGTAACAGCATCTACAGAACAAGTAACTGAAGCCAAGTTTGATGGTGCTGTTGCTGATGGTTCAACATTAGGTGCAGTAGAAGTTCTAGGAGGACCAACTCCAATGAACTCAAAACCCGATGATGATTCAAATAAATTGAAGACTCCATCACAAACTACAGCAACACCACCAAAGACAAAACCATCTGCTGCTTCAGGCAAGATTGAGTCTGTGGACGCTGAGAATGCTGAAGGTGAGAACCTAATTGAAATTGACGTTACAGCAGACGTGGACGCACTAACTAACGGTGAAGACCTTAGTGAAGAGTTCAAAGAAAAAGCTGCAACTATTTTCGAGGCAGCAGTCGTCTCTAGGTTAAACGAGGAACTTGACCGTATCCATAAGGAATACTCAGAGGGAGTCGTTGACGAAGTAGAGAAGGTCAAAACAGAATTGGCAGAACAGGTAGACGAGTATCTTACCTATGCCGTACAGTCTTGGATCGACAATAACAAACTTGCAGTAGAAAGTGGTCTCAAATCAGAGATTGCTGAGTCTGTTGTTGATGGTCTCAAAAAAGTTTTCGTCGAGAACCACATTGAGGTTCCCGAAGAAAAAACAGATATCATCTCCGAGATGGCATCTGAGCTTGATACAATGGAAACAAAACTCAACGATCAACTTGAAAGAAACGTTGCTCTTACTAAAGAGGTAGCGGGATTTGTTAAAGATGGGATTGTGAAGGAGATCTCTGAAGGACTTGCTAGTACCGAAAAGGAAAAATTAGCATCACTTGCCGACGGAGTTGAGTTTGAAGATGAAGAGTCATTCCGCAAGAAGGTTGAATCTTTGAAGGAGTCTTACTTCTCAAAGAAACCAGCACCAGCTAACGCTGAGACTATTGCTGAAGACGTTCAACCAGTTGTGGACACAGAGATGACGGACTCTATGTCACGTTACGTAGACGCACTCCGTCGCTGGACAAAGTGATCCAATCCTATAACACAAATCAATTAGTAAAAGCTAATGTTTAACTCAGAACAGTTACAGGAGAAATGGAACCCAATTCTTAAGTGTGATGGTATCGAGGATATCAAAGACAACTATAAGAAAGCAGTTACAGCAGTTCTCCTTGAAAACCAAGAGAAATTCCTTAACGAAGAGAGAGGAGTTTTAACAGAGGCAGCACCAACAGTAAGTACAGCATCCACATCAGGTGGAGTTGCTGGTTTCAGTGCTAACTCTACAGCAACAGGTCCTTCTGCTGGTTTCGACCCAGTATTGATCTCGTTGATCAGACGTTCAATGCCAAAGCTTATTGCATATGACATTGCTGGCGTACAACCAATGACAGGTCCTACAGGACTTATCTTCGCTATGAGATCCAGATACGGTACAAACCGTACTGCTGGTACAGAAGCATTCTTCAACGAAGCAGATTCACAGTTCTCTGGAACTGACGCAGCACAAACAAGTGGATTCGGTTCACAAGGTAGTGCACAAGCAGGAAGTAACCCAGGTATTCTTAACGACTCTGGTACCTATACAAATGGTACAGCGATGAGAACAGACGAGGCAGAGACACTCGGAACTGGATCTAACGCTTTCGCTGAAATGAACTTCAGTATTGAGAAAGTTACTGTGACTGCGAAGTCCAGAGCACTCAAAGCTGAGTACAGTTTAGAACTAGCACAAGACTTGAAAGCCGTTCACGGTCTTGACGCTGAGTCAGAACTAGCAAACATCCTCTCAACAGAGGTTCTTGCAGAAATCAACCGTGAGGTTGTTCGTACTGTTTACAAGGTTGCAAGACCTGGTGCTCAGAACAATACTGCATCTGCTGGTATCTTCGACTTAGACGTTGACTCAAACGGAAGATGGTCTGTTGAGAAGTTCAAAGGTCTTCTATTCCAGATAGAAAGAGATATGAACGCTATCGGGCACGAGACAAGACGTGGAAAGGGCAACATCTTAATTTGCTCTGCTGACGTTGCATCTGCTCTATCGATGGCTGGTGTACTTGACTACACTCCTGCTCTTGCTGGAAACTCAAACTTACTTCCTGATGACAACAGTTCTACACTTGCTGGAACATTAAACGGAAGAATCAAAGTTTATGTTGACCCATATTCTGCAAACGTAAGTGACAGACACTTCTACGTTGCTGGATACAAAGGTAGTTCTGCATATGATGCAGGATTATTCTACTGCCCATACGTTCCTCTACAAATGGTTAGAGCCGTTGGTCAGGACACCTTCCAACCAAAAATTGGATTTAAGACAAGATACGGTCTTGTTTCAAACCCATTTGCTGAAGGTACTGATCAAGGTGGTGGAGACCTTGACCCTAACAAGAACAGATACTACAGAAGAGTTCTTGTTGACAACTTAATGTAAGCAATCGCTTATATACTTTACAAAGACCCCTTCGGGGGTCTTTTTTTATGTTAAATAATTAGGTTATGAACGGACGATTGAACAAAGTTCAAATGCTTGCAAAGGTAATGAGGATGAAAGATGGTCTACATCAACATCAATGGTATCCTCATTGGACAGACAACGAACGTGCTGCTGCACAGATGATTTTAAATAACGTTCTAGATGTTTTAGATGAGTATTGGGAGTAGGCTAAATAATAATACGGAGAACACTAATATAGTCAATGTCTTTCGCTTCACAAATTAGCAATAGGAATTTCCTTTCACCAGGTGGTTTCCGTTTTTCTCTTGGTAAATTTCCAAAGGTGTCTTACTTGGCACAACAGGCAAATATACCACAGATCAATATGGGTCTTGTTCAACAAGATACTCCATTCCGTCCTGCATTTGTTGACGGTAACTTGGAGTATGGATCTTTTACTTTACAGTTTCTTGTAGATGAGGATCTAGAAAACTATCTAATCATTCATAACTGGATGAGAGGACTTGGTGTCCCTGATAGTTTTAAGGACAGACAGGACTTTGAAACAGGCATAGAAACTAACTTACCAGCAAAAGAGATTGGTGATTTGTTATTTGCAGATGGAACTCTTACTGTACTGAATAGTAATTTCCAACCTAATTTCAATGTAGTCTTTAAAGATCTGAAACCAACATCCCTCAGTACACTTGAGTTTGACGCAACTATTGATAGTCAAGAATTTTTTCAAGCAGTTGTAACATTTGATTATCTTAGTTACGAAATTCAAGGATTAACAGGTACGAGGAAAACCACTCTGAAATAAACTATGGCACTCCTTGAAGATCTTCAGGAGCAGTGGTCAAAAGATTGTATATTTGATGAGTTAGATTTAGGATCTGAATCATTAAAGGTACCGTCACTGCACCAGAAGTACCACGTATATTACAACAAATACAAATTAGTAATAGAGGATGAGAAATGTAAACTCAAGACTCTATGGAAATCTAAGTGGATGTATTACAATGGCAAAGGTCCTGACATCAATGGGGAATACTTTGACCACAAGATTTTAAAAGGTGATATCAATACCTTCCTTGAATCAGATAAAGATATACAGAGACAACAACTCAAAATAACATACTTTGAAACTTGCATAAATTATATTGAGGCAATACTCAAAATGATTAATAGCAGAGGTTTCCAAGTGAAAAACGCTATTGATGCCAAGCGTTTTGAGTTCCCTGTATAATGGTTTCTATTGAAAAGAAAAATGAGATCTACCTTCGGGTAGGTGCAGAGATGCACATCCATCACGAGTTGAGTGAATACTTTTGTTTTGAAGTTCCAGAAGCAAAGTATCTACAGAAACGTAAGAGATATCGTAGATGGGATGGAAAGATTCGTTTATATTCACCAGGTACAGGAGAGTTATATGTAGGTTTGTATCCATATCTAATAGAGTGGTTGCAAAAAATGGGGTATGATTATAAGATTGAGGATAGTGAATACGGAGACCCCGATGAATTTGACGCAAACATATCACAAGAGACAGTTAAGAGTTTTGTTAGATCTTTGGGTTTGCCTTTCAAGGCAAGAGATTACCAACTCGCAGCAATTTATTCAGCACTTCGCAATCACCGCAGACTATTACTCTCTCCCACAGGATCAGGAAAGTCAGTTATAATATATGTTTTAGTACGTTGGTATCTTAAAAGAGATAAACAGATACTAATTGTAGTACCAAGTATTTCTTTAGTAGAGCAGTTATATAAAGACTTTAAAACCTATAGATGGTATTCAAAAGAAGTAGGAAGAATATATGGTGGTATGGGTGGCAGAGATCAATGGCAAGAATATCCAATAATAATATCTACGTGGCAATCAATATACAAGGAAGATCCGCAGTTCTTTAAAAGGTTTGATGTCATCATAGGAGATGAGGCACACCAATATAAAAGTAAGTCACTGACTGGGATTTTAAATAAATGTTATGATGCTAAGTATCGTTTTGGTTTGACAGGAACATTAGATGGTTTGCAGTGTCATCAATTAATGTTAGAAGGTATGTTCGGTTCAGTAGAAAGAACAGTACGTACATCCGAACTACAGAAGGATGGTTATCTATCTGATCTTAAAATAAATATTTTACTGTGTAGACACGATACTATTTTCTTCGAGGACTATCAAGAAGAGATAAACAAGATAATAGAAAACCGCAGAAGGAATAAAATTATCTGTAAATTATCCCTTGATATCGCTAACAATACACTGATTCTGTTCAATTTTGTAGAGAAACACGGAGAACCACTTTGGGAATTGCTAAATAGTATTAACAAACTGAAACATACTGATACACAAAAGCAGTTGTTTTTTATTCACGGTGGCGTTGCTGCCGAAGAACGTGAAAAGGTGAGGGAACTTTGCGAACACAATAGCAATGCAATCATCCTCGCATCTTATGGTACTTTTAGCACTGGTATCAACATTAAGAACCTGCATAACATTATATTCGCATCACCTATGAAGAGTAGAGTGCGAAATTTACAATCTATAGGAAGGGCACTACGTACACACGATAGTAAAGCACAGGCTACCTTATATGATTTTGCTGATGATTTTAGTAATGAACATTACAGGAACATTACTCTGAATCATTTGAAAGAGAGAATCAAGATTTATAAACAAGAAAGATTCAATTATTCAATTACGGAAATCAAACTAGGAGACACTAATGGGTAACTCACTTAACTATATAAAAACCGATGAAGAGTTCTTTGGAATTCTTAAACTGGTTAGTGGCGAGGAAATCATTGGTCGTATAATTGTGACAGATGAGAATGGAACTACACTTGCTTTCATTCAAGATCCTGCTCTAGTTCATTCCTATGACACTGCTGCTCAAGGAAAACCAGCAGTAGCAGTTGGTTTGAAGAGATGGATGGTATTCTCTGATGAAGATTTCTATATTGTTGCTGAAGATAAAATTTTGACCGTCGCCCCGCTATCAACTGAAGCAACTATAATGTATCAATTCTTTGTCAAACAAGAACTAGGACCTGCTAAGAAGAAAGTAAATCCTATGACACCAGATGTAGTATCAGAACCCAGTGAATTAAATTATAAGCAAGGATATATTGGAACCGTTGAAGAGGCAAGAAAGAAACTAGAAGATTTATTTAAGAGCTAATATCCTTTGAGCAACCCTACAGTGTTGATTGTACATATATTTTTATATGTTGTCAACCCCTGTTAATATTCCTTGACATAGTACGGTATATCAACTATACTAAACTCATTGGAATGACAATATCCTATGCCCGCAGCAATGGCACCTAGACGTAACACAAAAAATCAGCACTATGTCGATAACCAAAAGTTCCTCAAAGCAATAATTGAGTATCGTAATAAGGTAGAGAGTGCCAAAATTAGGGACAGAAAGAAACCTAGGATACCAGAATACGTAGGAGATTGTTTCTTAAAGATAGCAACACACCTATCATATAGACCTAACTTCATAAACTATATGTACAAAGAGGATATGATATCCGATGGTGTAGAAAATTGTGTACAGTATATTGATAACTTTGATCCATCTAAATCTAAAAACCCATTTGCATATTTTACTCAGATAGTGTATTATGCTTTTCTAAGACGTATTGCAAAAGAAAAAAGACAGATGGACATTAAGGATAAGATTATAGAGAAGTCAGGATTCGATCAGATATTTCATACAGATGATAAAACTAATTCAGCAGAACTTAATAGTATAAAGACTAGAATTGAAATGAATACTAAGAGTAAGTAATGTATCATAATAATTTTTTTACCGATGAGCAGTGGGAATGTATTAGAGTGTGTGTAGCAAATGCACCTATACCTTATGATATTACTAAGAAAAAAATTGCTGCTGAAATTTTAGATAAGATAGGTCAACCAAAAAAACCAAAAAATATAATGGGTGAGGGACTACAATGATTTTTTGGATTGGATTTACTATTATGTTTTTGAATGAAGGGTTCGTTATGATGCGACACGTTTCTCCTTTATTTGCTAGACTTAGAACTAAGGTTATAAAAAAACTTGGCGAGAATGTCTGGTATCGATTGCACGGTACCCTAGATTATACTTGGATAGGACTTGTAACTTTAGGATTGATAGTCAATTCCAATAGGTTGTTACACATATCAGTGCTATCAATCTTCTGGATTGGATCATATGTAATTTTTTATTTACCAAGGTGGAAAAACAGATGAAACTAACTCAAGAAATTATTGACAAGATACAAGAAGCAATGCTTCATACCAAGAAAGATGGTACAGTTAACTGGAAAGATACTGATGAGATTGAGGTAAATTTAGCAGGAACTTTTGCTGCTGATAGATTTATTGTTATTAAGAACAAAACAAAAGACCCAGTAATATCTGCTGCACCTCATCCTAACTTTGATTATGAAAAGAAGGAGTTTATTAAATGAAGATTCTTCTAATAACTGATCAACACTTTGGTGTTCGTAATGATAATCAAGTTTTTATAGAAAAGTATCAAGAATTTTATAGCGAAACTGTTCTACCATTTATTGATAAGAATAAAATTGAACATATTATATGTCTTGGTGATGTATTTGATAAAAGAAAAAGTATAAATTTCCTGTCTCTAGATGCTGCACGTAAAATGTGGTTCGATCCTTTGAGAGATAGAGGTATTACTATGGATACTTTGATCGGTAATCACGACATCTATTATAAAAATACTTTAAAAGTAAATGCTTTAGATCACTTGTTAGGTGAGTATGAAAATATTAATGTAATTAATGATGCACAACATTTAGAATATGATGGATTAAAAATTCTAATGCTTCCTTGGATTTGTGATGACAATAAAAAAGAGATAGATGACATCGTTGAAAACACAGATGCCACAGTGTGTTTCGGACATTTAGAACTATCAGGATTTGAAGCAGTACCTGGTAGAATTATGGAACACGGAGAAGATCCTACACGCTATGAAAAGTTTGATTTAGTATGTAGCGGTCACTACCATATGAAATCTAGAATAGGAAATGTAAACTATCTTGGTAATCCTTATCAACTCTACTGGAATGATTACGGTCAGAAGAGAGGTTTCCACGTCCTAAATACTAATAATAAGAAAATAACATTCTACACAAATCCACATCATATATTCAATAAACTTTGGTACGATGATGTTAGTAACGACTATACAGAAATACCAGATTTTAAAAAACTAAAAGGATCATATGTTAAACTGATTGTACTAAAAAGAGATAATCAGTTATGGTTTGATAGGATGGTAAAAGCATTACATAATGCTGATGTCGCAGATTTAAAAATCATAGAAGACATCACTGTTGAACTAGATGAAGCAGATGAATCTCTAGAGTCAGAAGATACTATGACAATACTTGAAAGGTATGTTGATGACTTAGAAGAGACAGTAGATAAAACATCTGTTGTAAAAATTTTAAAAACCTTGTACCTAGAAGCAATCGATCTATAATGTACATACTCTGCGACAAAAGAACTAAAGGAGTCTACGCTGTAGAAGACGAACTCAAAAATAAAGTTGTGCAAATTTTTGTTGACAAAGATGACGCTTTACGCTATTATGGATTATTGGAAGCTAATGATTATAAACGTGATTTAATGATAACAGACATCGATGAAGAATCAGTAATCGCAAACTGTGAAGCTCACAATTATAGGTATGCTTTTATTGAACCAGATGAACTTGTTGTCCCACCTTTATGATTGCTCTAGTTATTATCGTAGTGGTTGTTGCTGCTACTGCATTTCTAATTCGTTATTACGACCCACATAATTAATGATTGTTTTTGAAAGGATTCGTTGGAAGAACTTTCTGAGTACAGGTAATCAATTTACCGAAATCAATTTTCTTGAAACTCCATCCACTTTAATTATTGGAAACAATGGTGCTGGAAAAAGTACTATGTTAGATGCTTTGTGCTTTGGATTATTTAATAAACCATTTCGTAAAGTCACTAAATCACAGTTAGTTAATAGTATTAATGAAAGAGAAACAAGAGTTGAGATAGAATTTAGTATAGGATCAGTAGAATATAAAGTTATACGTGGTATGAAACCAGGTCTATTTGAGTTATATCGTAACGATAATCTCATAGATCAGGATGCTGCTAATAGAGATTACCAGAAATATCTAGAACAAAGTATACTCAAATTAAATTACAAGTCATTTACACAAGTGGTAATACTAGGGAGTAGTACATTTGTTCCCTTTATGCAATTATCAGCACCTCATAGAAGAGAAGTTATTGAGGATATACTTGACATTCAAGTCTTTAGTCATATGAATATGTTACTGAAAGATAGAGTCAAGGATAATAATGAAGCACTAAAAGATTGTGAACACGAGTTAGAGATGGCAAAGCAAGCAATTACATCTCAACAGAAGACTCTTGATAAGTTAACAGAGTTTACTGATAAACAAAAATTAGAATTACAATTACAGATTGATAATAATGAAGAACGTATCTCACAGATTCACAATGAGGTAGAGGTTCTATTACAAGAAATAGATTCTGAAAAAAATATTGATAAAGATTTAAAAAAGATACAAGCATCTTATGATCAGACTATTAAAATTATGACTCGTATTGATACGAAGAATAAAAAGATTCAGAAAGATATAAAATTTTTCACTACAAATACTGCCTGTCCTACTTGTGCACAAACTATTTCTCCAGAACATAGAGATGAAAAAGTTGAGACTTTTTCTAGTAAGGGAAAAGAACTGACAGAAGCATCAAAACAATTAGCAGAACAATTATTATCAATAGAGGTAAGAACAAAAGAAATAAAAGAAAAACAAAGTCATCTATCTGAAACACAGTTTGAGATACGTCGTTTATATAATGAAGAGACAAGACTTCTAAAACAAAATAGTAATAACAGAAAGATATTAGAAGTACACAATGATAATCAAGATATTAAAAAAGAAAATAGTCTTTTAAAAGAACTAACAGGTAATTTTGAAGATAAAGAAGAAGCGTGTGCTAGTGTCAACAAGGATGCACAAGATTATAAATTAGTTGCTACACTATTAAAAGATGGTGGAATAAAATCTAAGATTATATCTAAGTATATTCCTATTATCAATCAAAGAATTAATAAGTATCTATCTTCTATGGATACGTATATTAATTTTACTCTTGATGATCAGTTTAGAGAGATTATTAAATCTAGACATAGAGATAAATTCTCTTACTCATCTTTCTCAGAAGGTGAAAAACAAAAGATCGACTTGTCTTTACTATTTACTTGGAGACATATTGCTAAAATCAAAAACTCTATTACTACAAATCTATTGATTCTGGATGAGGTATTTGATTCTAGTCTTGATACAAATGCGACAGAGGAACTTTTAAAGATCCTTAAGGAACTACAAGACACAACTAATATGTTTATTATATCTCATAAAGGTGATATACTATTAGATAAGTTTGATAGAACTATCAAATTCGATAAATCATCTGAATTTTCTAAGTGTATCAACAATGTTTGACATTCCCTTTTATACTTCTAATGGTGAATTTCAAGACCATAAGAATTTAAAAGAAAAATTATTAAAACGTAGAGATGAATTTACTACAGACCTCTGTAGATTCTATGGTACTGGGTATTCAACTATCCATACTAATTCTAATATACATATAGAAAATCCTGAGATTAAAAATTTCTTGATATCAAAACAAGAGTTATTTGATCCAGACCTTGAGGTCACACATTGTTGGGTAAACATCAATCCAAAAGGTGCTTATCAAATGCGTCATAATCACGCAGAGTGTGATGTAGCAGGGACATATTATTTACACGTACCTGTAGGAGATACAGGTGATTTGTATATGTATCATCCTGCCCCTGCTGTAGAAACAATGGGTAGAATAAAACCGTACTGGCCAGCAACCCACTGCCAGATACCACGTGAAGGTGATTTATATTTCTGGCCAGGATATCAAGACCACGAAGTACGAACCAACTACGAGAACCAAGAACGATGGAGTATCAGTTTTATGATGTCAATCCCTTCAGAGATCCGACATACAAGATTTCCAAGCCTACCCCGCCCCCTATAATGGAAGAAGTAAATCTTTTCCCTACTACTATCCACGTGTTTCATCACAACGATAATGCTATCGATAGTGAAGTTGAGGGTATACCTGATGACCCTGATATATTATCGCATATTTCTCGTAATGCAAGAGCAGATATAAAAACAGGTTCACATAATGGTATGAAAAATTTAAGGATGTTTGAGAAGTATGAACTTCCACATCTAGAAGATTTTTTTAATGAATGTTTATGGGAAGTAGATGCTAGACTCAGTATAGAGCAATCTTGGATCAATAAAGGTCCTAAGGACAGTCATCAAATCGCACACACACATTCTGGATTTAAAGTTTCTGGTGTATACTGGCATAATATAACAGCACAACAAGGAGGTATCGTTTTTATGAATCCAATACCATTTTCTAAAATGGGTCATTGGGGAACTGAAGAAGGAAGACACTTTCCTTGTACATCTAGAACTCTTATCTTATTTCCATCTTGGTTAGAACATAAAACTGTCAAAAATGGTATAGATAGAGATAGAATATCCATAGCATTTAACGCACGATGAATTGTTGGCACTGTAACACTGAATTAATTTGGGGATCTGACTTTGATGCCGAAGACTATGGATGTGAAGAGGAATACTCTATCGTAACTAATCTTACTTGCCCTAAATGTCAATCATTTGTACAAGTTTATTATCCTAGAGAGGATCAGAGAGATGAAAGTACCGAACTGGCAACACCACTCCAAAAAGGAGAAGAAACGACATCTTAAACCACAAGCACTACGTCAAGCACGTGCCAGACGTAGACAGTTGATAAAGTGTCTATTGAACCGTCCTAGTGGCGGTTCTTCTATTATAATGTGTATATAAGCGACACACAGAATTATGACAATCAACACAGGAGTCAAAGGCACACTTGCTAAACTACTTGCAACAGAAGATCTAGTTGTAGAGCACAGAAAATGTGAGACAGCACAGTTCGATGTAGAAAGACGTGTGTTGACATTACCTGTATGGGACAACGCATCAGAGAACGTATATGATATGCTTGTTTCTCACGAGGTAGGTCACGCACTATTCACTCCTAACGAAGATTGGACAGCAAAGATCAAGGTTCCTCATTCATTCATCAATGTTATTGAAGATGCTCGTATCGAGAAGTTAATGAAGAGAAAGTATGCAGGACTACCAAAGACATTCTACAAAGGTTATCAAGAATTAGATGCAGAAGATTTCTTTCAAATAAATGAGAAAGGTGATCTACGTGATATGCAGTTAATTGATCGTATCAACCTTCAGTTCAAAGTCGGTAACTTCTCTTACATTCCTTTCCAAGATATTGAGTTTGAGTTTGTTAAAAGAGCAGAAGAAGTAGAAACATTTGAAGAAGTTATGCAACTTTCTAAAGACATCTTTGACTTTATGAAACAGCAGTGGGAAGAAGAGCAAGCAGAAAGAGCAGAAGAAGAAGAAGCAGAAAGAATGTTAGAAATGGGTGGTGGTAACAACGGAGACCTTCCAGACTATCTTGAGGATGGCGAAGATCTATCAGAAGGTAAGACACCAAATACAGACAAGTCAGAAGAAGTAGAGCAAACACCTGATCAGGAAATCATCAATCCAAATCAACCTTGGGATTCATTAGATTCAGATCAAGCACCTCCTGCTCCTGCAACTGCTCAAGAACCTCATCAGGCAGATGTAAATACAGAAGCATCAGAAGCAAAAGAAGAGTTCAAACCAGAAGCAGAAACTGACAATACTTTCATTAAGAAAGTAGCAGAATATGTTAGACACGGTGGTTATGAGATTGAGTATGTAGAAATTCCTAGAGTCAATAATCTTAAGGATGTCATCATCAGTGAGAAAGAGATTCAAGAAGAACTAGATACTTGGTTTACAGATTTCCAACTTACAAGACAGTGCAACAATTCTTGGTCAAGTGATGAGAATGTAAAGAACGATCAACTCAATGAAGCAATCTACACTCTTGGTCTTGCAGATAAAGAGTATGAGAAATTCAGAAAGCAAACTCAACCAGAAGTTAACTATCTTGTAAAAGAGTTTGAGATGAGAAAGTCAGCACACGCATATGCTAGAGCAGGGGTATCTCGTACAGGAGTTCTTAATACAAAGATTCTTCATCAGTACAAGTACAACGAAGATCTATTCAAGAAAGTAACAACTCTACCTGACGGTAAGAACCACGGTATGATCTTTGTATTAGATTGGTCAGGTTCTATGAACCACAATCTTTTAGATACAGTAAAGCAAGTTTGTTCACTCGCTTGGTTCTGTCGTAAGGTTCAGATTCCATTCAAGGTATTTGCTTTCTCTAACTACAGAATGTCTTGGGGAAGAAGACAGATCATTATGGATGAGAAGATCGGTAACGTAAATCTCAACGAAGGATTCTGTCTTATGGAATTACTAACATCTAATGGCAACAACAAAAAGTTTGAGCACAACATCAAAAACTTCTTCAGAGTTGGTATGTCAGCAGGAGACTACAGATTATTTGATGAGAATGATTCTGTAGCACTTAGAGAAAATAGAATGTACTACTACCACGGTAGAAGACTTCCAAATCCTCCTAAGTTTGGTCTTGGTTCTACTCCACTTATGGAAACAGCAACAGTATTACATTCAGTAATCCCTGCATTCAAAAAAGAAACAGGTGCAGAAAAGATATCTATAAGTATCTTGAGTGATGGTGAAACTGCTCCTTGCTCATACTTTTGCCCCAGAAGTTTTATGGGTGAGAACGATGGATACTACAGCAACAGTTTCAACTCTAGATGTCAGTTACGTAACCGTAAAACTGGTAGAGTATATCCTCACAGTTATGATATGGAAACAAGTTACAACTCTTTCCTATTACACCTAAAAGAGTCCTTCCCATATGTCAACCTACTAGGATTCAGAATACTATCTAAAGGTGAGGGTGCATCTTACTTCAGACAGCAATCTGTTAGAGGTTACTTCAAAGGTTCTTGGGAGGAAGCATCAGCATCATACAAAAAGAATAGATTCTTTGAGATGGAAGGTTCTGGTTTTGATAAGTTATTCATCCTACCATCAACCAATACAACTGACGATCATTCTATGGAAGAACTTGATGATGGTGCAACCAAGGCACAGATCAGAAGTGCATTCAAGAAGATGTTTAAAGGTAAAGCATCCAATAAAAGATTGCTCACATCATTCTCTAAGACAGTTGCATAACCACTTGACAAAGTGTCCACTAACCCCCAACAGGGGGTTTTTCTTATGTCATAATGTATACATAGACAACAGGACACACAATGCCATTCAAAACAGAAATCCCAGTGACAACACAAGACCTTGTTACTTATCTACAAGAGAACTTCGGTAACGAAGTTGCTGTACCTCAGTTAATGAAAGCAGCAGATGAATTCAGATGCTCTCTCGCTACAGTAAAGAAGCGTTTGAAGACTTACAAAAAAGGTATAGGTAAATGGAACCTTACAGTACAGGAAGTACGTCAACAACTTGAGAAGACTTATGTTCAAGAGCAGAAAGTATCTCTAGTACCACTCAAGGATGAGAACTTTATACCATTCGGTAACTTCAATTCAGTAAAGAAGATTATCAAGTCAGGTACATTCTACCCAACATTCATTACAGGATTGTCAGGTAACGGTAAGACATTCGGTGTAGAACAAGCGTGTGCTCAACTAAATAGAGAGTTAATACGTGTAAACATTACTATTGAAACAGACGAAGATGACCTTATTGGTGGGTTCCGTCTTGTTAATGGTGATACTGTTTGGCATAATGGACCCGTTATCGAAGCACTGGAGAGGGGAACTGTGTTGCTTCTAGATGAAGTAGACCTTGCTTCAAACAAAATCCTATGCTTACAAAGTATCCTTGAAGGCAAAGGAGTCTTCCTTAAGAAGATAGGTAAGTACGTTCATCCTGCAAAAGGTTTCAACGTAATTGCTACAGCAAACACAAAGGGTAAAGGTTCTGACGATGGTAGATTCATCGGTACCAATGTTCTTAACGAAGCATTCCTTGAGAGATTTGCTATCACTCTAGAGCAAGACTATCCATCACCTCAGACAGAGACAAAGATTCTTCACAAGTTATGCTCTAACAGAGAGTTCTGTGAGAGACTTGCAAACTGGGCAGACATCATCCGTAAGACATTCAAGGATGGTGGTGTTGATGAGGTTATCTCAACTCGTAGACTCGTACACGTTGTTAAAGCATTCGAGATCTTTGGTTCTAAAGAAACTGCTATCCAGTACAGCATCAACAGATTTGATGATGAGACAAAGCAAGCATTCCTTGAGTTGTATGACAAAATCGATGCTGACTTTGAAGTTGCACAAAACACACCACTATCAGATAATCCACAAGGTTGACTTCTGATTTAAAACAAGTTATTATAAGGGGGTTCAAAACCCCCTTTTTTGTGGCATTCAAATATGATGAGGATAAACTCCTCAATGAAGTTGCAGACTACATATCGCAAACTTATCAACAGCACTATTCAAAAGGCAATGTTCAAACACTTGACTTGATAGATTCTGTTGGTGATGCAGAAGCATTTTGTAGATCGAACATTCTTAAATATGCTTCTCGTTATGATCGTAAGGGTTCAGCGAGAAAAGATATTGTAAAAATTGTTCATTATGCTATACTGTTATTACACTTCAATGACAAGAAGGCAACCTCCAATCTAAACATCTCTGGTTCTACAGCATTTACTGTAGATTACGACAAATAAATTATGGCAACTGAGACTATTGTTAAACTTTCTAAGAGAACCCAAAACGTCCTCAAGAACTTCGCAACCATCAACAAATCCATTATTGTTGAGAGTGGTAGCAAAGTTAGGACACTCAGCATCAACAAAAATATCTACGCTTCTGCTAAGATCACTGAAGACTTCCCAAGACAAATCCCGATTTACGATCTGGGTGTATTCCTCTCTGGTCTCTCGCTGTTTGAAAATCCAGTTTTTGACTTCACGCATACTCAAAAATTAGTTACTCGTGATGAAGCAACAAATGCAACTACAACATTCTTTTATGATGACGCATCGATAATCACTCCTACGTTACCTACAAAAGAGATTGAGATGTCAAGTGTTGATGTTAGTTTTGATCTTAGAGCAGAAACATTGAGTAATATCTTACGTGCAGCAGCAGTGTACAAAGTTAAAGACTTATGTGTTTACAACAAAGGTGACAAAGTTCATCTTATGGTATGTGATAAGAAGAATGAAACATCAAACACTTATGATGTACCAGTTGGTAAGAATGTTTATGACACTGAGTTTTGCTTCTGTTTTAAAACAGAGAACATAGTATTATTACCTGGTGATTACAAGGTTGACATATCTTCTAAAGGTATTAGTCGTTTTACATCATCTGGTAATGGAGTACAATACTTTATTGCATTAGAATTATAATGTTTAGAAGATCTCTTTTTGATGTTCCAATATTCATAGTTCCAGTAGGAGATTGGCAGAACCAAAAGAGTGCTTTTTTAGATAGAATGGATTGGAGTGATACGGATTGTCAGTTAGAACATTGTTGGACAGACTATCATAAGTTTTTCAGAGCAGGACGTATGCCTGATTACTTTGATCACCTGATGGCAATCCTTGATCTACCGATGCAAATATTTCAAAGAGAGAATCCTGGTGCCTATGTAAATTCTGCTTGGTGTCAAAGATATTCTAAAAATAGTCAGTACCATCCTGCACATACACACGGTGCTATCGGATGGTCTTCTGTTTTCTATGCACAACTAGGATATGGACACAAACCAACTGCATTTATTTCACCTATAACTGACCCTTGGTCAGGACATATTGATGAAGCATTCCCAAATGTTAAAGAAGGTGATATGATATTCTTTCCATCATATTTAATTCATCAATCATTACCACATAACAGTAACGAAGATAAAATTATTTTTAGTATGAACTTTGTGAAATCTCAGGAAACAATCTATGTCTGAATCATTTCTCTGGTCTGAACAATACCGTCCTCACAAAATAGATGATTGTATTTTACCTGACCATATAAAAAATATGCTACAAGGATTCGTAGCAAAAGGTGAGATACCTAATTTATTACTATCAGGAACAGCAGGAGTCGGTAAGACTACTGTAGCAAAAGCATTATGTGACGAACTAGGAGCAGATTACTATGTTATTAATGGGTCTGATGAGGGTAGATTCTTGGACACTGTACGCAATCAGGCAAAAACCTTTGCTTCTTCTGTTTCTCTTACATCTGAATCAAAGCATAAAGTTATTATTATTGATGAAGCGGATAATACAACACACGATGTACAACTCTTACTCCGTGCAGCGATTGAGGAATTTCAAAACAACTGTAGATTTATCTTCACGTGTAACTACAAGAACAAGATACTAGAACCTCTACATTCTAGATGTAGTTGTATTGAATTTAATATTACAGGAAAAGAAAAACAAAATCTTGCAGCACAGTTTTTTACTCGTGTACGTGAGATATGTAAAGAACAAAAAGTTGAAGCAGAACCACGTGTACTAGCAGCACTTATCAATAAACATTTTCCAGACTTTAGAAGATCACTTAATGAGTTACAAAGATATGCTTCACTAGGTAAGATTGATACAGGTGTCTTAGCAGTTGTATCTGATACAAAGGTAGAAGACTTGATGACAACATTAAAAGATAGACAGTTTACTGCTATGAAAAAATGGGTAGTTCAAAACTTAGATAACGATCCTAAACAAATAATGCGTAAAATATATGATTCCCTGTATACATATTTAGAACCCGCATCAATCCCTGCTGCTGTTTTGATAATAGGTGAGTATCAGTACAAGTCTGCCTTTGTTGCTGATCAAGAAATTAATCTAGTAGCATTTCTCACAGAGGTTATGTCGGAGTGTAAATTCAAATAACCAAATATTACCAAATATGGAATATGAAAATTTAAAAAAACGATGTATATCTTGCAAACAAATACTACCAATAGACAAATTTAGAACAGAGAAGGCACGTGTCAGGGATGGTACAACCAACACCTGTAAAAAGTGTCATAATAAAAACACACTAATAGCAAGAAACTTGAGAATGCAACTCATAGAAAAAGTAGAACGAGGAAAAGCAGAGTATCCCAAAGGTTGTCATTGTTGTGGAAAGATGGTAGACTTTAAACATCTATGTGCAGATCATCGCCACGATACAGGTGAACTACGAGGGTGGTTGTGCCACCATTGCAATAGAGGTATCGGACACCTAGGTGATAACCTAGAAGGTGTTCAGAATGCTATTCACTATCTTGAAGGTAATGTAGCAGTACATTACTGGAAAGATTTGAACTATTCTACTGAGGACTTACTCAAAGAAGGTGAGATTGAACCTTTAGTTGAGAGGAAGACTCACTCATTGGAGGATTTTCTTTATTAATGTATTATAACTTTCGTGATGCTTTGACTGATTGTAGGTCTGTTGTACACCTCATAGGTATGCACGGACCTAACTTAATAGGATTAGAACTAGGTGTTGATACAGCACAGAGTCACGTAACTTTATTACAGAATTGTCCTAACATAAAAAAATTATATGGTGTAGATAACTGGAAACCTTATACAGATTATTTACGAGAGGATGGAATACACGCACCATCACAATCAACTACTGAACCACAGATGGAGATGAATGAGTTTACTGCAAAACATCATATCAAGTGGTCAGGTGAGCAACATAAATCAGAAATCTGGAAAGGCAATACAGAGGATTGTGTTAGAACTGCTAACGATGAATCATTTGATTTTATATTTTTAGATGCGTGGTTAAATTATGATCAGGTCAAAAGAGAACTAAAAGATTGGTATCCTAAACTTAAACACGGTGGATTGTTTATAGGTCACGATTATAAATCAGATGCAGTTGCAACTGCTGTCTCTCAATTCAGAGAGCAGTATAGTATCAAGAGTCATATGTCAGTATATGATTCTACATTCGTTTGGAAAAAAGGAGGATCTGAATGGTGACAGAATTAATTGAAAAAAATGATTCTAGGTATTTCACTTCTACAAGTGATAAAACTTATGATCAAAATAATTATAAAGTTTTTTCAAAAGATGGAAAGTCTAATGATTTTGACAACTATGAAGATGCACAAAAATTTTGGTTTCAATGGTGCAGAACTGATCAAATGTCACACATTGAGATCGTTCCAAAACGAAAGAAATCAAAAGGAGGTTTCAAATAATGAACAACTACGGACTTGAATTAGTATTCTGGGTAGTTCTAGGTGTTTATCTCATCTACCAGTACGAAGAATTTAAAAAGAAATGAAAAAAATACTTTGGAAAATATTAGAAGGTATAGCCTTAGCAGGAATGGTAGTATTCTTAGGATTTTTATTCCTTGTTGAGTTGATAGATCTGTTCATTGTTAGACCTATTTACCAAAAGTTATTTAAAAAGAAAAGGAGGAGAAGATGATTTTACCAGGTTCTACAGTTAAAGTAACTGATGAAAATTCAATATACAGAGGGTATGTTGGATGTGTTCAGAGAATACAAGGAAAGAAAGCAGCAGTTCTAATGGATGGTCATACTCCTTGGGACAAGATGATTACGTTTAAACTTTCTTCACTTGATGAAGTAACAGAAGGTTTTCAATATTATCCTAAAAAGAAAAAATGAATAAACATCCTATCTTTCCTGTAGAACTTTATACATTTGAGAACACAGATTTGATAGAACCTACTCTCGATGCGTTAGATCCTATTGAGAGAGGGATGTTTAATATGCCAAATAATGTACAGACTACAGCAGGGAACTTACATCTATTAGATGCTTTCAAACCTACTACAGATTGGATAGAAAGTTGTCTTGAAGAAATCAGACTAGATCAACAGTATGAAATGTATGGTAAGTTTGAGATCTCTTTGATGTGGGGTGTTGTCTCTCCAGAAATGAGTGCTGGTTGTCACAATGTTCACAGACACCCTATGTCATACTGGAGTGGGTTATACTGTTTAACTGAAGGTCATCCCACTATGTTTCAAGATCCTGTATTGTTCAGATCATATAATCAGATGGAAATCATATCAGCAAAATATGAAAATGCAGTTCCAGCACCTACACATAAACCAGGTACTTTGGTAGTCTGGCCAAGTTGGTTGCTTCATTTTACTGTACCACATATACAAGATTTTGTACGTGCAGGAATATCATTCAATGCTATGCCTACAGGTGCTATCAATCAAGGACCTTTTGGACAGAATATGGTTAACTTAAAATTACTTAAGGATGATAATACAGATAGATCTATTATGTGGGAGTATGATGAAAAAGGATATGGTAAGGATGGTGCGGGGATGGGAGGATGATAGAAGTTATAGATGATCTATTCGACTACAAGTTTGTATGGGATACGTATCAATACTTTGAGAACTATCAACACTGGGAAAAATTAGGTGATGCTTTTGGTAGCAAAGTTCCTAGTCTTGGTAGAGTCTTTGACAAAGAGTTTGGTGAGTTTGAACCTATCGCAAATGAGTATGTTAAACTGTTAGATAGGCAAGATTTTAAACGTTGTCTTTATAATGCTTTTACCTATAAAGATTGTCCAAAACCACACATAGACTCACATTCACCTGACGGATTTACCTATATGATATATGTAAACCCTGATTGGGATGCTGGTATGGGAGGAGAAACTATCTTTATTGAAGACGGAGAAATCATTAAGTCAGTCGTACCTAAGTTTGGTAGACTATGTAAATTTACAAGTGAGATCTGGCACGGTGCCAGACCTCCTATGATGGATGCACCTACGAGATACAGTTTAGTATTTCAAACACATCCAGTAGAACCTGAGACTATCGCAGATTTATTATGAACAACTTGAAAACACCATTACGATATCCTGGTGGTAAATCAAGAGCAGCAGCACAACTTGTAAGTGCTTTCCCTAACGAGATAAGTGAGTTCAGAGAACCCTTCCTCGGTGGTGGTAGTGTTGCTATTGAGTTTACTAAAAGGTTTCCTGATATCCCTGTATGGGTAAACGACAAGTATTATTATCTAATTACATTCTGGCAACAACTCCAATGTGCAGGAGAACAAATGGCAGAAGAGTTAACAGTATTGAAGAGAGTATATAACACTGAAGAAAAAGCAAAAGAGTTATTTACCAATGCTAAAGATATGATTCCTAAGTTGGAACCATTCCAACAGGCAGTATATTTTTACATATTGAACAAGTGTTCTTTCTCTGGATTGACAGAGAATAGTTCATTTTCTAAACAGGCATCAGTAAGTAACTTCTCACAAAGAGGTATAGATAAGTTACCAGAATATCAAAAGTTAATTAAGAATTGGAAAATTACTAATAAAGATTATCGTGTACCCTTACTAGCAGTAGGTAGCGATGCTGACAGTGAAATTGATTACTGGTTGCCAGAGACACCATTTCCTTATAGTAATTGTTTTGTATTTTTAGATCCTCCATATGATATAAAAGATTTCTTATATGGAAACAAGGGTGGAACTTTACATAAGGGATTTGATCATATTAACTTTGCAGATAATTGTAAGTTATCAACTAATAATTGGATGATTACATATAATTCCAATGAAAAGATACAACAATTATTCAATGACTTTAACCAGACAGAGTTTGACCTGACATATACTATGAGATCAACTGGTACTTATAATAAAGACCAAGAGAAAAGAAAAGAGTTAATGATTACAAATTACAAACGACACTCACTAGATGAATTCATCCAATATGATTAAAGAATTAATAGAACCAAAAGATCTTTTGCTATCACATAGGATTGAATCCTGTAGTTACAAGTTAGATCGTAAGAGTTTATCTGAGTTACTCAGAGAAAATATGTTGCACTACAATGGTGTTGGTTTATCTGCAAATCAAATTGGTATCTGGGAAAGAGCATTTGTAATGATGACTAACATAGAAAAAGAAGAAACAATAACTTGTTTCAATCCTAAAATTCTAAAGACATATGCTAAGAAGGAGATAATGGAAGAAGGATGTTTATCCTATCCAAATTTATTCTTAAGAGTTGAAAGACCTTGTAGTATTGTTGCTAAGTGGGAAGATGAAAATGAAGTAATTCATAAAACCAAATTCGAGGGATTTAGTGCTAGAATATTTCTACACGAATACGACCATATGGAAGGTATCGATTTTACCCAACGAAAAGTAAATGACTTCTAATCAATATCCTTTAGGTGATTATCTAAAAAGCATCAACGAAACAAAAGAAGACTTAACTCTACGTGACCCTGAGTGGATGAAGAAGTACCCACCCTTCATCATCAACAGGTGTCTTAGTAGTCATATGGATGCAATTATGATGGCAAATGAAATGAATTTCCATCACCAATTAGATAATGATTTACAATATTCCTTTTATCTAAATACTCTTAGAAAAAGGAAAAGGTTCTCACCGTGGCAACGCAAAGATAAGATCGAAGACCTCGATGTTGTCAAGCAATACTTTCATTATAACGATGATAAAGCCAAAGATGCCTTACGAATTCTGACAAAAGATCAAATTGAATTGATCAAATCTAAATTAAAATAGGTGGAAAATTATGAGTGGGGAAACTGTTTCTTGGTCTGTTGACAATATGGTAGAGGTTGCTCTACGTCAACCAGATGACTTCTTAAAGGTCAGAGAAACATTAACACGTATTGGTGTAGCGTCACGTAAAGAAAGAAAACTATTTCAGTCTTGCCATATCTTACATAAGAAAGGTAAGTATTACATAGTACACTTCAAAGAATTATTTGCATTGGATGGTAAGCACGCAAACATTACCTCTAATGATGTAGAGAGAAGAAATAGAATAACAAAGTTATTATCAGATTGGGGTCTAGTTAACATAGTTACAGAAAACGATCTAGGTATTCTTGCACCCTTAAACCAGATAAAGGTAATCTCCTACAAGGATAAGAAGGAATGGGTGCTTGAGTCAAAATATAATATTGGAAAGAAGAAAGTTGTAGAGGGGTAATAAAGCCTATATAAGTTAGCATAAACACACATTATGGCAGATACTAAAGCAGAAAAACCAAAAGGTCCTTTAGGAAAATTCAAAGAGTTCAGTGAAGATAAAGAAGAGCAACTCGCTATCCTTAGTACATTTGTACGACTAGGTATTTTGGTTTGGAGTGGTGGAATACTAACATTAAATTATGTTACTATACCTGGTTGGGAACAAGATAAAATTGATCCAACTTTTATAGCTTCGGTCTTCACAGGGGTCACAGCTACTTTTGGCATTCAAGCGGGAGGTAAGAAGAAGAATGGTTCTGGTGGTGATAGTGCAAACATTTCTAAAAAAGATATGGAGATGCTCATAGAGAAAGCATCACAGGCAGCACCAACTCAAACTATTAAGTTGGAAGTTCCAGCAGTTAAAATTACATCATAGTTATGGATCAGGATGAAGCAATGTTTGGTGCAGAAGTAAAACCAAAGAAAAAGATTAACCTTGTAAAGTACTTTGCTATAACAGCAGGGGCAATCTTCGGTCTATCTCACATAGGTATGATTGGTATGTTGAGTAAAAAAAGTCAAGTACCAACTCCTAGTATACCTGTAGGACCTTATACATCATATGTCATACAGGCAGATAAAGAGGGATACAAGATCAGTTATACTGCAAACGATCCCAAGACAGCATTTATCACTAAGGACATCAAAGAGAAAGGTGGATTCTTAGGACTTGCAACTGAGAAAAAAGTAATTACAGAAGAATACTTTATGGATGGTCAGATCAACCAAGGAGGACCTGTATCTAACCATAGGTCTTGGATTGATAGTCCACCAGGTTTGACAGGTGCACAAGCACAAGCAATAAGTGATGCTCGAAAAAGCGAAGCCTGTATTAAAGCAATCGGAAGTGCAGAAGGTACAGGTCGTCTTGTTGGTACAAGCGTTGGTGCGTCTGCTGCTCCTGCTCTCTCTGGTATCCCCTTTGTTGGTTGGGTTGCTGCTGGTTGGGTGGCAATGTTTGGCGGTAATCAGGGTGCTGAGATAGGTGGCAATATGGCTGAAGACCTAAATAAAAATTGTTAATGAATTTATTACTATGCAGAAAATTGTAAATGGAATCGCTATTGCAAGTGGTATTGTATCTCTCACCGTTGTTGGTGCTTTTGGTTACGTATTCATACGCAAGGATGCAATTATCGAAAACGTCAAAGGCAAAATAATGGAATCAGTTTTGCCAGGTGGAATTGGTGCAGGAGCACTTGAAGGTTTAGCGGGTAGTGGATTATCCTTACCATCACCATCTAATCCTATGGCAGCACCAGAAGATACTCCAACAGAACCAGTGTTACCACTAGGTTTCTAATGGACTTTCAAAAGATCACTAGCACTGGTACCGCTATCGCTGTAGTGGGTACTGGTGCAGTTGTTGGTGGCAATGCTGTCATCGATAATGTTACTAATGGTCCTGAGAAACGTGAGGAAAAGCAGATAGAAAAGATACGTCAAGTTGTTGCAGAGGAAATATATAAACAGTTAGTGGAAGCCTTTCCAAAATCAACTGGTCAGGTGGACAAAGTTTATATACCCAAGAAACAATGACATTTTTAAAAGAACAAGTAAAAAGATTTTTCACTACAGGTAAGTGGGCATTGAAGTTAATCTTCCTTGTAGTACTTGTTGAACTAGGTATTGTTGTAGGTGCTATCGCTACTCAAGAACTTGATGAAAACGATAGTAATAATATCAAACATATATTATCTTTAGTTGCTACAAAGTCATTTGCTTTGTATGCTGCTGAGAAAGGATCAGCACCAGCAGACCCTTATAAAAAACTTCGTGAGGAGTAAGTGGATCCCATTGAAATACCCCAGATTAATCTCAGGGGAACTTATAATATAAACGGAACGATAGTAACTATCCCAGACATTCAACAGGTAGACAATAGGTTGTGGATACAAGAGACACCACACGCTATACCTATTGCTGTTCCTATTACTATACAAGTTGGAACTCCTGTTATTGATATGCCTGGTTGTGTAAAGGTACACAAAGAAAATGCTAGAGAAGGAAATAAAAATAAACAATTAGTAAATGACGATCCAAAACAGAACGTAGTTTTATGTGATGGAGGTATGCCATACTATGAACCACCCGACTATTCATCGAGTGGTTTAGAGTGGCAAACTGTCTATGGTGAGCCAGAGGAGATAGAAGAAGGTGTAGAGGTAGAACAACCAGTTCCACCAGCACCAGAGGTTGAAGCACCTGAGACCCCTACAGGGTCAAAAGAAGAGGTTCCTTGTCCACCAATAAACGCAAGACGTATTGGTGACAGGAACCAGAAAGGAGATGAGCAAGTTAAAGAATATAAACTAACACCTGATGGATTGATCTGTGAAACGATTTGGGAACCTGTACCAGCAGTCGAACAATTCGTCCCATCAGCAGGACAAATATCTACAACCGCAGTCATAGCAACAGTTGCTACGGCAAGTGCCCTATTTGCAAAGCCTCTAGCGGACTTGATTCTGAGGGTTGTGAAACCTCTTTTGAAGAAGGCAGTAGATTCTGGAAAAAAGAAACTAGGGGGTTCTGTTTACCATCCTTCTCCAATGGAAGTGAAGACAAATCTTTATCGGAAGAAGAAGGGACTACCTGAGATTGATTATCAGAAGTTGAAGAAGAAGAGGAAGGATCGATCCACTTAGGGCTAGGTATGTTATGACTATGTGGTTGTAATTGACCACCTGGTGTAGTAACTACAACGTCAGCACACACAGCGAAGTATGGAGACTTTGGATGGAACATTATTCCAGCTTTTTTCAATTCACCACAATTTTTCAATCTTGCGATCTCAAAGTCTAATCTCTTGTTAGCAATGACTTGTGCTTGCAAATCATTCTGTGCTTGTGCTGCTTCGTGACATTGCTGTTGTAGTTTCTTATTGAGTGGTATGGATAGAGTAGCAGATAAACCAGCATTAAATGATTGGTTTGCAGACATATCAGTTCTTACAGGTTTATTCCATAGAACATTACCTGGATTATCTGGTCTTCCATCGGGACCATTTACATCTACAGTTATTTCCATATCCTCACCATCAGGAAACCATCTAGTTCCATCTGCCTTTGTCCTTGTGTCATACCAAGACTCCCAAGGATAGTTTTTTACTGTAATAGTTTGTTGTGTTGTACGACCAGTGAAGTCGGTCATATCATATTGTGGTTCATTATAAAAATCAACCCAAGGATCTTTCCTTGAGTCTGCAAACTGGATGTATGGTGTTATGTTCAATGTACTACCTTGACATTGCACACCATTACCATATGTGTTTGTAATATAAGGACCTTGTAGGACCTGTATAGCTTGGTTGGTGACTGAGCCCGAACTATTCGCAATCGGGTTTGCAGTAGCAGACACACCCCCAACATTCTCTGCCTGTAAAGGTAAAGAATTAACGCTGAGAACCGTTGCTATTACTGGGTAAATGTACTTGTTGTATCTGTGACGCTTCTTATAGTTGTGACCCTTTGTATTATTGTCTGGTTGGTCATCCCAGGTCCTTGATAACTTTGAGTGAATTGGAACGGTTCCCCTTGGGTTGTCATAGTGAAGTTGTTCTGTGAAGAGAAGTCTAAGTTGTCGAACGAAGAAGTTACCGACCCTGTTACGCTGACTCCGTTTGTCGAAGTGCTTAACGTTGACGGTGTTACTGTCACTGTTGATGTATTCACTGGAGGGTTCAGAGGTTGGTTGTTGTTGGAAACCCCTGTCCCTGTCACTGCGTATTCCCATCCTGTACGATAATCTATACTGTTTATGGTCTCCGTCACTGTAGACTCAGTTTCTGTGTGAGAAGTCATAGAGCCTTGCTGGAAATTCGGGACCACAGGCACCGCAAGGGTTCTTAGTGGTACACCAAAGAAACATAATAGTAGGAGTCCTATTCGTTTCATATTATATATAGGGGTTTAACGTATGGTAACTTCGGTGACAAACTGTCCAGTCGCTGTGGTTCCACTTCCACCAGCTGTTAGTGCCATTGCTCCAGCAGTGCTAATGGTTCCTGCAAGACTACCCGCAGTACCAGGTGCTGTAGAAACTGTGTTACTGTAACCGTTTACGTCACCTACATCAGCAGCAGTAGTTACAATAGCGTCACCAGTTGTTATGTTCTGTGTGAAGCTGTATGCGTTACCTTGGGTAGTTTGTGCTACATCAGGCAATGCAAAAGTAGCAACTCCTGCTGTGCTGACTGCTGAAATACCACCTAGGTTACTAGCAGCACTACCACCTGTCGGTGTAATAGTTGTGCTAACACCAGATCCACTGGTACTATATGAGTTCGCTGCTCTCGATACTGAAGTATAGCCTGCGTCAACTTGTAGTTGGACTGAACTTGTCAATTTATGAGTCAAATCGGCACGTGCTGCCAATGGACTCAACATTCCCAAAATACCAAAAGCGATGAATGCTTTTTTCATTTTCTTGAGATAATGATCCTATGTTATATATACCTAATCCTATGTTCACGGATAACCGTACTTGCTATATTGATACCTTTGTACTAAATATAGGTGAGTGCCGAAAGGGCTCACACTAACAACTCGCTTATTAAGGAGAACTATGACTATTCAAAGGTACCAAGCTGCTGACTTACCTGATCTATTTGACAAGATCACAAAGAACAGCATTGGATTCGATAACTTTTTTAATTCTGTTTGGGATGTACCAAATCAGACCTATCCACCATACAACATCATTAATCTTAACAATCACGAGTCCAGACTAGAGATTGCTCTTGCAGGATTCAAGAAAGATGAAGTGAAAGTCTATACAGAGTATGGTCAACTACACGTAGAAGGAACCAAAACTGACAAAGAAGATGTAGAGTATTTCCATAGAGGTCTTGCAGGAAGATCTTTTGAAAGGGTATGGAAACTTACTGACGATTCTGAGGTCAAGAGTGTAGAGTTTGAGGATGGACTACTAACAGTTGATCTCAAAAAGATAGTACCAGAGTACCATCAGAGAAGAGATTACCTAGGTGTTGACAAAAATTCCTAGGGTGTGTATAATATTACCATCGATCAATTAACGTTAATGATCGATCCACCAATAGTATGAGTGATGTGAATTTTAGAAGGCATCGGGTGTTCAGAGAAACACCTGATGTCATTTTCTATGATATATCTGTTGAAGAATCTAACGCACAAGACTTAGTAGTACATACTAATGCTGCTGTATCACCTCCAGATGATATGGTAGGTGCAAAACAATTCTACATACATCGCTATCAACAGGATCATAACCGTGTATTATCAGGTGAAAGAACTTTTGAACTTATAAACTATAACTGGAAATGCCCATATCATATTGTGCATTTAAACATCTATAGTGGTGCTCTAGTAATACCTAGAGAAACATTTCATAGATCTGTATCAGGTGAGTCAGGTTCAATAGTAATTAATCAGGCAGAACGTTTTGATGGATTCAATGCTGAACAAGAATTTATTCCTGTGTCAACAGCAGAAGATCCAGATCTTTATAAAATTCTTAAGTATGAGAAACCAGTTATACATACTTTAGGAGAGTAACTTCTATGAAAACGTATCACATTTACTTAAAAGATCGTTGTCTATTTAAAAACCTTGACGATGAAGAATTTGAAGTAATATGGGGTCGCATATATCGTTCCTACTGGGATGATATAACGTACTCAGTGGTAGTAGATAAACCTGATCCACACGATCTTGAACCATCTTATTAAAACAGAAGAGACCAGAGGGTCTCTTTTTTATTTCTATGAATCATTATTTAAACTGTACACCGAGAGAGTGTCGAGAATATGAGAGTGTTACTCTTGATGTTCCCACTGAAGCGGTTGACGATATTCTGACTTATGCTCGGATATTGTCAGATGAAAAGAACATTACTGCACGTAAAGCAATGACCGATATTGTTCGTGGAGTTTACAACGAATTATTTGAAAAAAATTATGACCGTAAAAATCGTAAGAATGCTCAACGGAGAGGACGTAATCGCTGAAGTACAGGAAGCATATCCTGACAAAGAACATTACTCACCTATAGGTTATATGTTGACAAATCCTTATCAGATTACGATAGATTGTACAGCAGAAACAATGTTCGCAGACTCAACGTCATCAGATCCACAGAAAATAAATGATCTACAACTAGAATTATTTCCTTGGATACCTCTTTCATTAAACAATAGAACCTTAGTAGTTCTTAATAACGTAGCAACAATTTATAATCCACACCCAGAAGTTGAGGGTAAGTGGAATACACTCGTGGAGAATCATCACAATGAATCCGTTAAAACTAATAATTCTTAGAAATCAGATGTATCTGATGGGGGAAGTAACTGAGTTAGATGAAGAACCATCTTACTTAATTACTAACTGCTATCAAGTTACAGGAGAAACTTTTGAAAAGTATCCTCTTTATTCAGATCAAAGAGATTTGTTCTTGACTTCTGATGTTATATTGACTATAGTAGATCCATCAGAAGATACTATTAAAAACTACAAGAAGGCACTTTGAGTTCAATCTATACTAACGTGACGTTGTTAGGTGATTCCATCCTTTGCCGAGGATATGAGGGTGGAGAACCAGTAACATACAAGGACATAATCAAACCAAGTCTGTTTGTACCATCACCACAAGGTGATTGGAGATCTCTCGATGGTAAACCAATGGCAGAGGTCAAGCACGATGGTGCTAAAGCAGCAAGAGAATTTTTAAGAAAGTATGAAGGTGTAGATAAGTTTGAGGTTCACGGATATGAACGCTTCGTATATCAGTGGATCAGCGAGAGATTCCCAAGTGATATCTCTTTCAGTTTAAAAGATATGAAGATCTATACTATTGATATTGAGGTTGAATGTGAGAATGGTTTCCCTGATGTAGAAGCAGCAGCAGAAAAGATGCTCTGTATTACTATCAAAGACTATGCCTCTGGTAATTTTATTACTTGGGGAACTCGTGAGTATAATGGTAATGGCACTAACTATCGCTACTTTGATACAGAGCAGAAGATGTTAGATGACTTCATTCACTGGTGGGTACAATATACACCTGACATTATCACTGGTTGGAACTGTAACTTATATGATATTCCATATCTTTGCAGGAGATTAGATAGGATACTTGGTGAGAAATTTATGATGTCTTTGTCACCTTGGAACAAAGTAAATATGCGTGAGATTTATATTCAAGGTCGTAGGAATCTTGCATATGAATTAGTTGGTATTAGTATTCTTGATTACCTTGATCTTTATCGTAAATTTACATACACAAACCAAGAGTCATACAGACTAGAACATATTGCCAATGTAGAACTTGGACAAGGTAAGTTAGATCACACTGAGTATGAAAACTTCAAAGATTTCTATACTAAAGATTGGGATAAGTTTATAAAATACAACATCATTGACGTTGAACTTGTCAACAGACTAGAAGAGAAGATGAAACTTCTTGAACTAGCAGTTACTATGTCTTATGATGCCAAGGTTAATTTTACAGATGTATATTCTCAGGTTCGTATGTGGGATACACTCATCTACAATTATCTAAAGAAGAAAAAGATATGTGTACCACCTAAAAGAGAAGAGAGTAAGAATGACAAATATGCAGGAGCATATGTAAAAGACCCTAAACCTGGTATGTACGATTGGGTTGCATCATTTGATTTGAATAGTCTGTATCCACATCTCATTATGCAATATAATATTTCTCCAGAAACACTTGTAGATGAAAGACATCCTGATGCAACTGTAGATAAAATGTTAGATAAAGATATAAAAGTTGGTAAGTATTGTGTATGTGCTAATGGTGCTCAGTATAGAAAAGATAAGCACGGTTTCTTACCAGAAATGATGAAGAAGATTTATGATGAACGTGTCATCTATAAGAAAAAGATGATTGCTGCTAAGAAAAAATATGAAAAAACTAAAGATAAGGCACTACTAGATGACATATCTGCCTTTAACAATAACCAGATGGCACGTAAGATTCAACTGAACAGTGCCTATGGTGCTGTCGGAAACCAATACTTCCGATATTATAGTCTTGCCAATGCTGAAGCAATCACATTGTCAGGTCAGTTATCTATCCGTTGGATAGAAAACAAAATGAACTCTTACATTAACAAAATTTTAAAAACTAAGGAGATTGATTATGTTATTGCTTCTGATACCGATTCCATTTATCTTAATTTGGGTCCTTTGGTTGAAACTATATTCGAGGGCAGAGAGAAAAGCGATACGAGCATTCTCAGGTTCCTTGAAAAGGTGTGTGATGTGGAATTTGAAAAGTATATTACGAATTCTTATGAAGAACTGGCAACCTTTGTAAACGCATACGAACAAAAGATGTTTATGAAGCGAGAAAACATCGCTAACAAAGGCATCTGGACTGCTAAGAAGAGATACATCCTCAACGTGTGGAATAGTGAGGGTGTTCAATACGATGAACCTAAACTAAAAATGATGGGTATCGAAGCAGTTAAATCATCGACCCCTGCTGCCTGTCGTGTTGCTATTAAAGAAGCATTACAAGTAACTATGAACGGTAATGAGTCTGATTTACAAGATTACATTGCTAAGTTCAGATCAAAATTTGAAATGTTACCACCCGAAGACATTGCATTTCCTCGTGGTTGTAATAATATTGCAAAGTTCAAAGGAACTGCTACAGTATTTGTAAAGGGTACTCCAATACACGTACGTGGTGCTCTCCTATATAATTTCCACATCAATCATAAGAAACTCCATCACAAGTATCCTATAATAAAGGACGGAGAGAAGGTTAAGTTCTTATACTTACGTACTCCCAACAGAATTGGTGAGAATGTAGTGTCATTTTTCCAAACATTACCTAAAGAGTTCGGACTTGACAATTCTATAGATTATGACCTACAATTCCAGAAGAGTTTCCTTGACCCACTGCAAGTCATCTTAGATACTATTCAATGGCGAGCAGAAAAAGTCGCAACCTTAGAAGAATTTTTTGTATGACATCATCATTTTTTACAGACGTAATCAAGACAATAGATAATGAGTATGCCTCACTAGCAGACGATGGAATCTCTGCGGGTGATGTATCTTCTTTTATTGATACAGGTAGTTACATATTCAATGCTTTATTAAGTGGTAGTATCAATGGAGGTCTACCATCAAATAAAATTACAGCATTAGCAGGAGAATCTAGTACAGGTAAAACATTCTTTACCTTAAGTATTATTAAAAATTTCTTAGAAACAAATAAAGATGCAGGAGTATTCTATTTTGAATCAGAGTCAGCAGTATCTAAACAGATGTTTGCTGAAAGAGGTATTGATACAAAACGAGTAATGATTATACCTGTTGCTACAGTACAACAGTTCAGACAACAATCACTTGTAGTTCTTGACAACTATCTAAAACTAGATCAGAAAGATCGTAAACCTATGATGTTTGTTCTTGATAGTCTTGGTATGCTTTCTACTACTAAAGAGATTGAAGACTCTGAAGCAGGGAAAGAAACTAGAGATATGACAAGAGCACAAGTTGTGAAAGCAATTTTCAGAGTCTTGACATTAAAACTAGGTAAGGCAGATGTACCATTGATAGTAACCAACCATACCTATGATGTAGTTGGTGCCTATATGCCTACTAAAGAAATGGGTGGAGGTAGTGGTCTTAAATATGCTGCATCTACTATCGTGTATCTATCTAAAGCAAAAGAAAAAGATGGTACAGATGTTGTAGGTAACTTAATTAGATGTGAAACTAAGAAGTCTAGATTTACAAGAGAGAACAAAAAGATTTCTACTAGATTGTTTTATGATGAAAGAGGACTTGATAAGTATTATGGTATGATTGAACTAGGTTTAGAACACGGTGTGTTCGAGAAAACTGGTAATCGTATCAAGGTCGGTGAAAGTTCAGTTTATCCTAAAGCAATGTTAAAAGAACCAGAAAAGTATTTCACACCAGAAATTATGAAAGCACTTGATGACGCTGCTAAAAAAGAATTTAGTTATGGATCATAATTATATCAAAGTTTTTGACAATGCTATACCCAAAAGTGTTTGCAAAGTTGCTATTGATTTATTTGAAAAAGAAAAAGATTTAGAAGAGTGGGACAGGCAAGGTCGTCCACAATTTCAACAATATAATATAACTTCTCACTTAGAGAAAGGACATAATGATTGGGATCAGATACAAAATGCTCTCATAGAATCTGCTCATTTCTATGGTAAGAAGTATATGGATGAGTGTGATTGCACAGACTTCTTTCCTCTACAAAGTTCGTTAGAAGAATTTAGAATGAAGAAGTATCGTAAAGGTACTGATGATAGATTTGATCGTCACGTTGATGTTGGAGATTATTCTAGTGCTAAAAGATTTCTTGCAATGTTTTGGTATTTGAATACTGTTACAGACGGTGGAGAAACTGTCTTTGGAGACTTGAAATACTCTGCAATCGAATGTAGACTATTAATGTTCCCACCACTGTGGACTTTTCCTCACGCAGGACTTCCTGCTATCAGTGACAACAAGTACATCGTGGGTACATATTGTCATTATCTATGAATATTTTTGTTACAGATCCTGACCCAGTAAAGTCAGCACAAGTATTACCTGACAAACACATTGTCAAGATGCCACTAGAAACTTGTCAGATGCTTTCTATTGTTGCATCAGATAAGTGGGGTCACGGTTATGGTGTTCTACCTAAACTAAACGGTGAACCATACAAAACAGAGAAGGGTGCATTTCGTAATCATCCTTGTACAGTATGGGCACAAACATATTTTCGTTGGTTGATAGAACACGGTCTTGCATTGTGTGCAGAGTATACTTATCGTTATGGTAAGACACACAGTTGCCAATATACTATTGAGTGTGCAGATATTATCTTTCCTGATAGTCCTACACCCACAGAATTTGCTCGTGCTATGTATGATAGGTTTAAATTTGATAATACTATCGACACTTTTACAGCATACAAACGTTACATAGCATCTAAACCTTGGGTATGCTATAATTATCTTCGTAAACCAGATCGCAAACCCGAATGGATAATGTAGAATCGCTAGTAATATCCTCTCTTGTATTCAATCAAGAGTTTACTAGAGGGGTTTTGCCACACGTTAAAAAAGAATACTTTGAAGATCGTACCAATCAGATATTATTTGAAGAACTAAATAGTTACTTCATCAAGTACGATAATCTTCCATCAAAAGAAGCATTAACTATTGAGATTGAGAATCGTACAGATATTAACGATGAAAGTTTTAAACAGGTTATATCAACTTTAAACGAATTAGATAGTGAACCACGAGAAGCACAGTGGTTGACAGATACAGCAGAGAAATGGTGTCGTGATCGTGCAATCTATATTGCTTTACTTGAATCTATACAAATTGCTGACGGTAGTGGTGATGGAAAACAAGGACGTGATGCTATCCCATCTATACTCTCTAGTGCGTTGGCAGTAAGTTTTGATAATTCTGTTGGTCACGATTATTTCGAGCAATCAGATGCAAGATTCGACTTCTACCACAAACGTGAAGACCGTATTCCTTTCGACTTGGAATACTTCAACAAAGTTACAAAGGGTGGTCTTCCTAACAAGACTCTTAATATTGTTCTCGCAGGTACTGGTGTGGGTAAGTCTCTTGCTATGTGCCATTTCGCTAGTGCTAACTTACAAAGTAACTATAACGTTCTCTATATTACTATGGAGATGGCAGAAGAGAAAATTGCAGAAAGAATTGATGCCAACTGTCTCAACGTGGATTGCAGACAACTGGAAAAACTTCCGAAACCTATGTTCGATTCTAAGATAGAGAAGTTAAAAGGTAAAACAACTGGAAGATTAGTAGTAAAAGAATATCCAACAGCATCAGCACACGTAGGACACTTCAAAGCATTGCTTCAAGAACTAGCAATTAAGAAGTCATTTCAACCAGATATCATCTACGTTGACTACCTAAATATTTGTGCATCTGCTAGATATAAAGGTGCTATTGTAAACTCATATACGTATGTTAAAGCGATTGCTGAAGAACTCCGTGGTCTTGCAGTTGAGGCTAATGTACCTATCATCTCCGCTACTCAGACGACTCGTTCTGGCTTTGGTAGTAGTGATATTGATCTTACTGATACAAGCGAGAGTTTCGGTCTTCCCGCTACTGCTGACTTTATGTTTGCTCTCATTAGTACGGAGGATATGGAGGCGGTAGGACAGTTGATGGTCAAACAATTAAAGAACCGCTACAACGACCCTACATCCAACAAAAGATTTGTTGTCGGACTTGACAGAAATAAAATGAGACTGTATGATGCAGATGAGCAAGGTACAATCTCTGATTCTGGACAGCAGATATTAGATAAACTTGATGCAACTGAAGTTGTCTCTAAAAAATTTACTGATTTTAAAGTATGATTACCCCTAGAAATCCTATGGTTGCAGGAGTTGATGGAACAATTCCTGAGTCAGAATTACCTCTTGAAGATACTGCTGATACAGGTTTACCCGATGGTAAAAAAGGTAGAAAAGCAATACCTAAAGGATTTGACGCACCTCAACCTCCTATAGGAAAGAAAACCTATAAGCAACAACAGAAAAAAGATAAAAAGAATAAAGGTAAAAAATTTGAAGTTGATCTAGATGCCTACCAACACTTTGTTGACCTATGTACAAGTGATGAATCAAAAGATTTTGATAAACTTGTATCAAGATACAAAGAACTTAAGAAAGCAGGGTGTAAGATAGAGAGACTTGATACTGCTGCGTCAGGATTGGTAGCAGAAGCAGGAGAGTTTATGGAAATAGTCAAGAAGATGAAGTTCCAAGGTAAACCATACGATGAAGATAATAAAGAACATCTAATGCTAGAACTAGGTGACATAATGTGGTACGCATCTCAAGCGTGTATGGCACTTGGTGTACGTATGGAAGAGATTATCTATATGAATACTATTAAACTTGCTGCTAGGTATCCTGATGGCGAATTTACTGTAGAAAAATCTGAAAACCGTGCTGAAGGTGATAGGTGAGTTCTTCTCTAGTACAACACGTTGCTAGTATTATTAGAAATTCTTGTGAAAATTTACCTGATCTAAAACCACATCATAATGCGTATCCTATTATAGAAAAAAAGGATATTTTTATTGTCAATGAGATGCACGAGTGTCGTGGTCTTCGTAAAGTACATTTAGAAACTGGATATACTGATAATATAGAGGTGATGCACTGTGTTCTATACCCAGATCCAGAGTATCCCATACCTATTTTTGGTGCTGACATAGTTGCAACACCAACTGTAGTTACTGCTGCTATAGCAGATATATCACCAGTATATAAAACAGATAAAATCTATAAAAAACTAGGTAAACTTGCTAGTAAGTATGAGTTTAAGGAGAAGAGACCACTACCAGAGTGGGCAGATATATTCTCTCCTTATTGTCAGTTTATGCGTCTTCGTAATGAGGAAGAGAAGTCATTATATGGATGTATGATAGAAGAGTTTATTGATTTTTATGTTGATATAGTAAAGAAAGCAAAGAAAGATAATGATTGGGTCAATACTATGCTGAGATTTGATGACCAGATTCATTATTGTAAACAGCAACGTAAAAATAAAAAGACTAAAGCAGTTTTAAGTAAATGGTTTTCACCTGAGTTTGCTGAAGGATACATCAATGACATACTATTTGATATACCTCCTATACCTAAATAAATATTGACGGACTTTGGTAGGATGAGTGGCAAATCTATCACGAGCAAAATTTGATCAATATATTGGCGACAATCCTGAGTGGGATAACCTAGAACTTAACATAAATTCTGAGAAGAATGCCTTATTATGGAACGAACAAGGTAATAAGATCATTCGTACGATTGCACCCAATACAAAACTAAAATTAAAATCTAACAAGTCAAAAAAGATCAAGAGATCTGAGTGTGCACACGTGACAGTAAACAATATGTCAGGGTGGATGGCACTCAATGTGATTGAGAAACCTATTAAAGGTAGAGCAAACGTAATGAAGTCTGAACAAGTTGCTATGGATAATCTAGACAAGTTAGTAAAGTCTTTTATCCCATCAGGACCTATAAAGATATGCACACCTATGGGTAACTTTGAGAATTGTGTGAGTGTAAGAGATGTAACTGAAAAAGTTAGTGGTAGAGAAGCTAAAGCAGATTTTGTTATAGAGGCAGTAAAGAATGGTAGAAAAATTGATGCCATTTTCATATCACATAAGAAAGCAGGAGGTGCAAAATCATTTCAACAGTATGGTGGTCTATCTAAACAGGCAGGAACTGCTATACAAAACCATCCTGAGACAGAAGAATTTTTAAGAGCAACGTCAGGTTACGTTGTGGACAATAAACTACAGGCACCTACCTATAAAAAAGTAGAAGATACTAAACTTATAGGTATGTCAGTGTTTGGTACTAAGTATGGAGAGACAAAGAATGGTATAGAGAATGTAACTATGGTAGGACAAGGTGATCCAATACTAAAACCTAAGAAGAATGAGGATAATTGTTTTGATTTACAGTGGTCTGATCACGTAGTGTACAATAACAATGAAGGAGTAAGATCATTTACAAAAGGAGATTACGAGGCATTCTTTGCTGCTACCTATCGTGGTGATAGAAGGTTTGAAATTGATGGTCAAGTCTTTAGAGGAGCAAGAGTCGGTATATATCCTAAAGTTTTTGTATCGGGCAGAACTAACGCAACTATGGTATAATAATAGTATGGCAAAGAACACTCACTTAGAGCATTTAGAAGACGATATACTTAACGATGGAACAAAAGGTGGTAAGAATGCCATCAGTTTCCTGAGAGAGTTGGGTGAAATGCTCTCAGAAAAACCTAATACTATGATGATCACTACCAAATGGGATGGTGCACCCGCTATCGTATGTGGTATTGACCCTGAGACAGAACAATTTTTTGTCGGTACAAAATCAGTATTCAATAAGACAAATCCGAAAGTAATATACAATGAAAGTGACATTGCTTTCCACGATTATCAAGGTGAACTTGCTAAGAAATTAAAATTATGTCTAGAATTTTTACCTAAGTTAGGTATCAAGGGTGTGATACAAGGTGATCTTCTGTTTACTAATGGAGATAAGAACTATCAGAAAATAAAAGGTAAGAACTGTATTACTTTTACACCTAACACTATCACATATTGTGTAGAAAAAGGATCAGCAATATACAAAGACGTTGATAATGCTACTGTTGGTATAGTATTTCATACAAAATATGTTGGTAATGAACTAGGTGCTATGCAAGCACAGTTTGGTGTCAACACAGCAAATTTTGGTACACATAAAGATGTTTATGCTGCTACTGCTGAGTTTAAAGATGCAACTAAAGCATCTATGTTCACCTCAAATGAGAGACAGAAGTATGACGCTGCTGTAAATCGAACAGAAGGATCATTAAAACAAGCATCTAAGTTCTTAGATACACTTGTTGGAACTGGTACTGGTAAGTTTATGTTCAATGCTATGTTTAAGGTGTACTTCAACAGGTTTGTAAGGAAAGGTATGAGACTAGAGAACGCTAGAAAGATAGCAGTAGGGTTTACTGCATACTTTAACGAGACTTTAGACAAAGAGATTGGTATGAAGAAGACAGAGGCAGCAAGAAAGAAATGGGAGAAGGTAAAAGTAGATGGAATGCAGTTCTTATCAACAAATCAACAAGCTGTTTATATGACAGTTGCATCATATATGAACATAATTTACGCAAAAAATATAGTAATCAAGCAGTTGGAAAAAATAAAAGGAATAGGTACATATATCAAGACTGATACTGGGTTTAAAGTGACTGCACCCGAAGGTTTTGTTGCCATCAGAGCTGGAAAAGCAGTGAAATTGGTTGACAGACTAGAATTTTCCCGTGCCAACTTTTCAGTAGAGAAGAACTGGGGTTGATAAATAAATAAGGAAAAGTAATAAAGTAGTAATGAAGTTAAGTCAATTCCTTAAAGAAGCGAGGACAGTTGCTGGTGAAGCTGCTGCCAAGCGAGGATTGTCACACGCAGGACACGGATACTATGCTGATAGACAAGGTAACATTGTTGCTAAGTCTGAAGGTGGTGAACGTCTTGTCGCTGTCTCCAAACAAGAAGCAGATCAAGCAACACAAGGTGCAAACCAAGGTGCTGAAGAAGATGCTTATAAACAAGAGAACGGTGGTGAAGGACTTGGCACCATTGCTTTAACTTTTGGACGCTTTAACCCTCCAACTATAGGACACGAGAAACTACTCGATGCTGTTGCTTCTGAAGGAGCAGATGCCTATAGGATATACCCAAGTAGAACAGTGGATCCTAAAAAGAATCCATTGGAACCTGAGTCTAAGATACAGTATATGCAACAGATGTTTAAAGAACACTCTGATGCTATTGTTAATGATGGTGATATGTCAAACATTTTCAATGTACTATCAACATTAAATCAAGAAGGATACTCAGGTGTAACTATGGTAGTTGGTTCTGATCGTGTATCAGAATTTAAAGGACTACTTGAAAAATATAATGGTGTAGCATATGATTTTGAAGAACTAGCAGTTGTATCTGCTGGTGAAAGAGACCCCGACTCCGATGGTGTTGAGGGTATGAGTGCATCTAAGATGCGTGCGTTCGCAGCATCAGGTGACTTTGAAGGATTCTCTCAAGGATTACCAAAAGGATTCTCTAATGGTAAAAAATTGATGGAAGAACTACGTATGGCTATGGGTATTAAGAATGACCCAGAGGAAGAACAGGTCACAGAACTGTGGAAGATTGCACCTAAACTTGCACAAGATGATCTACGAGAAGCATATATATCTGGTGAGATATTCTCATTGGGCACACTTGTAGAACACTCTGACACAGGAGTACGTGGAGAAGTAGTTTACCGTGGTACAAACTACGTCATCTTTAAAGATGAACACGACTGGGAATTTAACTGTTGGTTGACTTCATTAAATGAAGTGGTAGAAAAACACCCATCAGCAGATGATGGTGGTACTGGCAACGATTGGAAAGTTGGTCAAGATACTATCAGAGCTGCTGTACAAGCAATGACACCTGGTCAATCAGTTAAGAAGTTCTCAGACTTCAAAAAACAAGTAACCACTAAATAGTCTTATCAGTTTTGGTCAAATGGATCTAAATTTAGCACAAAAGCTCATCAAGTATAATCCTACAGATGTACAAACAGTAACTTATGTTGTCGAGTATGCACAGCATAATTATGAAGGTGATGCTGTACAAACATATATCAATGAGAGATTGACAGGTAAAACTCAGCGTGAGATTGCTGAAATAGTCCTAGAAACCGCACTAGCAAATACTATCAAAGCAAAACCATCTGCTGCTAGTGGTAAAATCGAAACACCAAAAGAAAAACCATCCACTGAAGGATCAACATCTGCTGCTATGAAGTCTATAGAAGCAAAAGGTGATGCTAAGAAAGCAGGATACAAAGGTGGAGTTGAAGGTACTGGAACAAACGTAGTACAAAAAGAAGAAACGGTAGCAGAACATCACGAGAAAGATGCTGATGGCAACGTTATCGAACATCCCATCGAAGGAGAAGAAAATTTGGAAGAAACAAAAGTAGATAAAGTCCGTAGATTATTAGCAATGCAAGAAACATTTGAGAAGGACAGAGAAGAATTAAAAGTTCCTACATCTCCCAACTGGAGAGAAAGGTTAGGACTACAGGAGGAAGCAACACCTGAACAATTAAAGAAGCGTGCTAAACTCCAAGACATTAAGAAACTCACAAATTCTGGTAAGCATAAGGAAGCATCCGATGCTTTCAAAAAAGAGTTCCCCAACTTCTAATGCCTAAAAAACCCAAAAAAACTAAAGTTATTGTCAACCCCAAAAAGGATCAGATTATGTCAGAAGAATCAACAACCATTCGCCAACTGATTGCACAACAAATTGCTGACTTAAAAGAAGCAGCAAAGAAATTAGACCCAGTTGGTAAAGAAGATAAAGACATCGACAACGATGGAGATCACGATAAGAGTGATAAGTATCTTCTTAATAAAAGAAAGACTATTTCTAAAGCAATGGGTAAGAAGACCCACATCTGTGCTAAGTATGTTGAGCACGCTGAGTTAGGTTTATGTAAGACTGTACCAGAAGCACATACTTTAGTTGAGATGGAGCAACCTGATGCAGATGGTAACACACATTTAGTTACACATTATGACATCATCGATGAGTCTGACACTCTACATAGTATGGTATCTGTTGACGAACTAGAAACAGTTATCGCTGAGAGTCACAAGCACTAAAACAATGAGAGAAGAAGCATACGACCACGTTAAAGATCGCATTGCTATGGCGGGTGGTGATCCTTCTTCACCAAATAAGAAAGATGCTACTACTCAACCTTATAGAAGGGCAGACAAAGTTAAGGGTAAAACTGTCTATCAAAAACAGGCAGAGAAAAAATATGGTAAGGGTGTAACTGCACTCGATATTGTTAAATCTAAAATCAAAAAATCTGGGGGAAAGATTATGGGTGAGGAAACATTACAAGAGAAATCACAAGAAGGTGGTCGTTCTAATTTTGGTAAAGCATCCGTAAGAAATATGAGAAGGTTTGGTTATGGTGGTAACAACGCTGCAAGGTTAGGTCAAGGTGAGAAAAGAGGTGAAGCAATAGATAAAAGAACAGCAGAACATAAAGCAGGAAGAGGTGTAAAAGGTAGCACTCAGAAAAGAGAAGACAAAATGAAACCTGTAAAGTGGTCTGATAAAAATAATAATGACAACAGGACAGAACAGTTTACAGCAGAAGCAATGGATAGTGGATCTGGTGTTGGATATGAACCAGGTAAACCAGCAGCAAAGTTAGGTGCAATAAAACTAATCTCAAAGAAAGAAGCAGACGCTGCAAGAGAAAGAATACTTGCTAAGACTAAAGCACTTAGAAAAAAGAAAGGTATAGCAGAAGGTATGTATGACATCGATCCTAAAACTGGTAAGTCACCTGTAGCATCTTCAGTTGAAAAAGGAAACAAAAAGAAAGGTGAGAAGAGACTCAAGCATTTTGCTAAACTTGCTAAGAAGATGGTAGGTGAAGGCACTGTTGCTAAAGATATGTGTAAGAAGAACTGTGGATGTGGTCAAGATCCTTGTATTACATACGGTGAACAGACACAGAAACCAGCAGCAGCAAGACCAGCAGACAAGGTAATGGTAAATGAACTTAGCAAGAAGACATATGGATCTTATGTTAAGAAAGCAGCTACTGAGATAGGAACCAGTGCTATAAAAGGTGACTATAAGAAGATGCAAAAGAGACACAAAGGTGTACTAGATGCAAGTGATAAGTTACAGAAGGAAGAATTGAAGATGACTAAAAAGGAATACTCTAAGATTCACAAAGACTTCAAGAGTGACGATCCTAAGAAACCTAGAACTACAAAGTACGTACCAGGTAAAGGAACAGTATCAATGCCTGTCAAGTTTGTTGATGAGGAAGTGTATACAGGACCTAAGAAAGGTGACTTAAAAGGATATGGATCTGAAGCATTTAAAAAATATGTCAAGAATATGGATCCTAAAAAACGTCAAGCACTTAAAGACAAAGCAACTAAAGGTATGAAGTTTACTCACGAAGAAAAAGAAACTGTTGATGAAGCAATGTCTTCATACGATAGAAACAGAAAGGCAGCAGCAAAGAGAGCAGCAGAAAGAAATCGTCAGAGAAGAGCAGGGACAAGAGGTGGTAGAATGGAAAATGAAACTTACAGAACTGAAGGTGGAAAGACAATGCACCATAAAGGATACAAGGTAGAGGGTATGTCATATGGTTTGTACAGAGGATCAGGTAAACCATCAGGTCCTATGGCAGCATTTGGCAAGAAAAATAAGCTAAATAAAACTGACGATAAGAAAAAGAAAGTGCAATCCTTTAAGAAATTTAAAGCAGGACAGGAACCAGCATCCGCATCTGCACCTGATATGTCTGAAGCAACACTAGCTACAGCACGTAAAAACATTGGGAGAGATCCTAAGAAGAAGTCTTGTTGGAAAGGTTACAAAGCAACAGGAACTAAGATGAAGGATGGCAGGGCAGTTCCAGACTGTAAACCTGTATAGATGAAAGTATTACCTGACGTATTCTACGAGAATCCGACGTTAAAAGAAAGAGCATTATCTTTTTATACTGATCAGAAGCAAAGGAAAGCTGCTGCTCAGAACAAAGAAGATAATGAAAGAAAGAAACTCGTGATGCAACACGGTAAGAAGAAGGTAGGTAAAGACTGGAAGAAGTTTAGAAATGAGATAAACAGGAAGAGAACAGAATCATCGAAGAGAGATCCAAAGAAAGGTGTCAAAGCATTAAGTAAAGGAAAATGGGGTTACGTCAAGGACGGTAAATTTAAAGCGGACAAGTAGCATATATACAGTAGTAAACTTATTATGAAGGATTATGTTTTCCTTTCTACTCCCATTTGCATCTAAAATTATTGGTGATGCAGTAGCTAAGATTCCAGATGATGCTGAACTTGGTGACAAATTAATCGATCTATGCCTTGTAATCCTTGGTAAGGCAGTCAAGATGACAAAAACATCAGCAGATGATAAACTCCTAGAGACCGTTAAGGAAGCACTTCAGAGTCGCTAACCTAACGGTGTTCTTGTTTTTATAAATAAATTATAGAAAAAGAACATTATTTGGAGAACAATTAAATGTCTGTCGTCGGAAAAATTGACGCTGCTGCATTTAGTAATACAATAGGAGTTGTCAATGGCGACGCTACTGTAACGAAAAATGCTGGAGATACCGTTGTTGTTGGTGACGTGTTGGAAATTTCTTCCGTCGCTTACATTGTAAAAGTTGTAACAAGTACAACATCGATTGAACTACACAAAGCATATGCAGGATCTACAGCAACTGTTGCTGCTGCATCTGTTGTAAGAAGAACCCCACCAAAAGCGGTTGCAGAGTTTGTAATCAAAGGTGGAGATAGCAACTCATACGATCTTGTGTTTGTTGACACAACTGAAGATGGTATTGCATCTAATAAAACACGTGGCATATCAGGACCTGGCTGGTGGTTGTATCGCACTTATCAAACATATAACGGTACAGCAAAGCATAAGGCAGAGTGTCTTGTACCTATGAAGGTCGCTGTTGGAACATCTGGTGACGATGCTGATGATACATTAGCAGCAGACGTACTAGAAACTATCACAGTTGGTACACAACCCGCTAACTCTACTTCATCTAGTGGTGCTGGAACATTCGTTGCTGCTGCAACAGTGGATCAATCAGGTACCATCACATACAAGTGGCAACGTCAAACAGCAACTGCTACTACTCGTTGGGTAGATGTAAGTGCTTCACTTGACACTGGTATCACATACGCTAACTTCACTACTGCAACTCTTGCATACAGTGGACTTGCTAGTGCTGCACTAGATGGTTACAAGTATCGTTGTGTGATTAACACAAGTAAAGGTGCTATCACTAAGTACACTAACGGTGCTGCTACAATAACATTCGGTTCATAAACCGAACCCTTAACCCTTTGGTATGAGAATTGATACATTAAATGCAGAGAACTTTATGTTCTTTGCAATGAAACATTACGATAATCCCCAGTCTGTGACTTATGATGACTTCTTAGAAGATATGATGAGGTTCAAATATCTGAAGAGACTGTTCGGTAGGTACATAAAAACTGGGGCATTACGTAATCATCTTATTATTAATCATCTTATAGTATTGTTCAATGTATTTGGTGAAGCAGCGATACCTCTATTGGTATACAAAATTGATAGGCAATACTGGGATATACTAAAAACATATTTGGTATATCTGAATAGATATCCAGAACCCTGTGGTTCTTTAGATTTCGTAGAGATCGATCCAATCATTGCTAAACAATTAACTGAACTGTAATGCCAGCAAAGTCAGTAGCACAACAAAGATTTATGGGTATGGTGCGTGCCACCCAGAAAGGAGAAATGAAGAATCCATCTCCTGAGTTGAAGGATGCTGCGAAAAATATGAGCAAGAAAGACGTAAAAAAATTTGCAAAGACCAAACATAAGGGACTACCTGAGAAGATAGAGGAAGCAAAGACTGCTGCGTGGCAACGTAAGGAAGGTAAGAATAAAACTGGTGGGTTGAACGAGAAAGGAAGAAAGTCATATGAAAGAGAGAATCCTGGTTCAGATTTGAAAGCACCACAACCAGAAGGAGGTCCTCGTAAGAGATCATTCTGTGCTCGTATGAGTGGTGTCAAAGGACCTATGATGAAAGATGGTAAACCAACTCGTAAAAAACTAGCGTTGGACAAGTGGAAGTGCAATGAAGAAACTCTAGATGAGATTGCAATGAAGACAGATAAAAAAGTTCCTCTTGGAAGAAAAAGTAATCCTTATGGTAAACGTGCAATATTAAAAGCAGTTATTAAATCTTTTGCTGAGAAAGAAAGAAGTAGAGCAGGAGTTACAAGTGAAGGTAAAGAAGCGTGTGGTAAAGGTGAATACTGGTGTAGAGAAGGACAGAAATGTAAACCAATACCAAAAGGTATGCACGTGATGCCTAACGGTGATTTAATGAAGGGTGAAGTACATAAGGAAGAAGCACCTACGATGAGTACAGGTAGCACTGGAGAGGCAGCAGGACTATCATCAGAGGCAGATGATAATGGACCTGTAGCAGGATTAGATCAACCTTTAGGTGGTACTGCAAAAGTTAAAAGTAAGGGAAAGTATAAATTTAAGTGTAGGAAGTCTAAAGATGGTGTCAATCAGGTAGATTGTAGAGTGCCTTCTATGAAAGAAGCATACGATCCTAAGTACCTATCCTTCTACGTAAGTATTGATGATGGAAAGATCGAATTTATATACTATGCCAAGAATCCTTCGGATGTAAAACTTCAGTTAAGAAAGATTTATAGACCAGAGCAGTTGAAAAATATTAAAATCACTAGGTTATTACCTCAAGGTGTGAGAGATTTTTATTGGAATAAACGTCAAGCAGCAATGTAATGTCTGATATTAATTCAGCGATAATAGAAAGACTCGAACGAGTCGTAGACACACTTCAAGAAAACTCTGTGAAGATGGGTCAACTTCTTGCTGTGCATAATGAGAAGTTAGATAAGCAAGATAAAATAGACGAAGTATTATTTGAAAAGATTGATAGACTATCTGCTGATGTTAATAGAGAGACAGAAGCAATAAAGAAAGGATGTGAAAGAGATATAAGAAAGGTAGATGATAGACTTAGACTTATGGAGAAGAAGATGTGGAGTATATTTGGAGCATTAGCAATCATTTCATTCCTTGTAAGTCCAGTAGGACAAAGAGTTGTTGTACCTGTATTGACAAATGGTGCATCATCAAGTAGTATAAACAAGTAATTTTGTAATGATTCTTGAGTTACATCGAGACTAAGTATGCTCGTATTGTAGGAAGCAGACTAGATAAATTTAAAGAAAAGAAACCAGACCTCTACAACTTTAGATGTCCTTATTGTGGTGACAGTAAGAAACATAAGTCTAAAGCGAGAGGTTATTTTTTTGCGAAAGGGCAAGATCTTATCTTTAAATGTCACAACTGCGGTGTAGGAAGGACTCTTTCAAATTTCTTAAAAGACAATGCAAGAGATCTTTATGATCAATATGTATTGGAACGATACAAAGAAGGATTTACAGGTAAAAGTACACGTGTACCAGACCCTAAACCTGAGTTGTTCAAATCAACACCGACCTTTAATACAGGCACCAAGTTGCCAAATATTTTATCGCTAAATAAAGAACATCCTGCGAGAAAATATCTGGAATCAAGACAGATTCCTGACGAAAAACTGAAGCGTCTGTACTATGCTGAAGAGTTTAAAAAGTATGTAAACTCTGAGAAGCAAACCTTTGATGACTTATCAAATGACAAACCTCGCATCATCATTCCTTTAGCAGATGAATCTGGTAAATGGTTTGGGATACAAGGTAGGTCTTTGCTTCCCAATGCGAAGATGAGATACATCACGATCATATTTGATCAAACTAAACCAAAACTTTTTGGACTCGATAACTTAAAAACTAATGACCCTATCTACATCACAGAAGGACCAATCGACAGTCTCTTCTTGGAAAACTCGGTTGCTATGTGCGGCTCCGATATTAATATTCGGACGCTTGGTTGGAGCAATTATATTTGGGTTTTTGATAACGAACCACGTAGTCGAGAAATCACCGACAGAATCTCCAAACAGATCGATGCAGGAGATAAGGTAGTCATTTGGCCAACTAACGTTGTGCAAAAGGACATAAACGAAATGTCTCTCGCTGGACATAATGTAAAAAGTCTTGTAGAATCTAACTGTTATTCTGGACTACAAGCAAAATTAAAACTATCTAAATGGAAGAAGGTATGAATGTAATTAAAAGGAACGGTACAACCGAACCTCTTAACCTAGATAAAATTCATAAAATGGTTGAGTTTGCCTGTGAAGGACTAGCAGGAACAAGTGCATCTCAAGTAGAGATGTCATCTAATCTTCAGTTCACTGATGGTATCAAGTCTGAGGATATACAACATATTCTTATTCGTGCTGCTAGTGATCTTATAAGTGAAGAGACACCTAACTATCAATACGTTGCTGCTAGACTTCTTCTATACACCATACAAAAGCAAGTGTTTCCTGATTGGATGAGAGGCACAACACATCTGAAAGAACACGTAGAGAAATGCACACAAGATGGTGTGTATGACGGAAGTATTTTAAATAAATATTCAGACGAAGAATGGAATATATTAGATTCTTTTATCGATCACGAACGTGATTATATCTTTACCTATGCGGGTCTACGTCAGATTGTAGACAAGTATCTTGTACAAGATAGATCATCTGGGAAACTCTATGAGACACCCCAGTATATGTACATAATGGTAGCAGCAACTTTATTCCAAAACTATCCAACAGAGACTAGACTCGATTATGTCAGACGATACTACAACGCAACCTCCAAAGGGAAAATCAACGTCCCAACACCAGTGCTCGCAGGGGTCAGGACACCGTTGCGTCAATTTGCATCTTGTGTTCTGGTTGATGTTGATGACACCCTCGATGGTATCTTTTCTAGCGATATGGCTATTGGCAAATATGTCGCACAGAGGGCTGGAATCGGTATCAACGCAGGTAGGATCCGTGCGATCAACAGTAAAATCAGGGGTGGTGAAGTTCAACACACAGGTGTTATCCCTTTCCTCAAAAAGTTTGAAGCAACTGTCAGATGCTGCACTCAAAATGGCATCAGAGGTGGATCAGCAACTGTCCACTTCCCAATCTGGCACCGAGAAATAGAAGATATAATTGTTCTCAAGAACAATAAAGGAACAGAAGATAACCGTGTAAGAAAACTAGACTATAGTATTCAGATTAGTTCCCTCTTTTACCAGAGGTACATTGCTAATGATACTATAAGTCTTTTCTCTCCACACGATGTACCTTGTTTGTATGAAGCGTATGGTACTCCTGAGTTTGATGAAATGTATGAGAAGTATGAATCAAACTTAGACATTCCAAGAAAAACTATTGAAGCACACGATCTCTTCCATAGTATTATGAAGGAGAGATCAGAGACAGGTCGTATTTACATTATGAATATCGATCATTGTAACTCTCACTCATCATTTAAAGACAAGGTTAGTATGTCTAACCTCTGTCAAGAAATCACTCTACCTACAGAACCTATACAACACATCGATGATGATGGTGGTGAAATTGCTTTGTGTATTCTATCTGCTATCAACGTAGGTAAGATTACACAACCAAGTCAGTTAGAAGAACTATGTGACCTTGCAGTACGTGGTCTTGAAGAGATCATTGATTATCAAGAGTACCCTGTAAAGGCAGCAGAACGCAGCACACTGGCACGTAGATCATTGGGTGTAGGTTTTATTGGTCTTGCACATTACTTCGCTAAGAACGGTGTTAAGTACAACGATCAGAAGGCATATGATCTTACACACGAACTAACAGAAGCATTCCAATATTTCTTACTCAAAGCAAGCAATCAACTTGCACAAGAGAAGGGTGCTTGTGATGATTTCTACCGTACTAAATATGCCGATGGAATATTACCAATAGATACTTACAAGGAAGACGTAGATCAAATAACAAACTTCCCACTCAAGTATGATTGGTCATCTCTTAGGGATTCTATCAAAGAGTTCGGACTCAGGCACAGCACTCTGTCCGCACAAATGCCTTCGGAGAGCAGTTCCATTGTGTCAAATGCCACAAACGGAATTGAACCTCCTAGAGCATACCTGTCCGTTAAAAAATCTAAGAAAGGACCTTTGAAACAAATAGTGCCTGGTTACCCTCATCTAAAAACTAAATATACTTTGTTGTGGGATATGCCATCTAACGAGGGTTACATCAAAGTTGTTGCAGTAATGCAAAAATTCTTTGACCAAGGTATCAGTGGAAACTGGAGTTATAATCCAGAGAATTATGAAGATAATGAAGTACCAATGGATGTTATGATGCTTGATCTTCTAACAACCTACAAGTATGGTTGGAAGACATCTTATTATCACAATACATATGATGCGAAGAAGGATATCGAAGATCCAATCGTTCCACAAGGAGTGGTTGTACCAATGAATTCTCCTGCACTTGATGATCTATTAAATTCACTAGAACTGGAGGAAGACTGTGACAGTTGCAAAGTTTAAACTTAACTCTGAAGATGATACAAAAATCAAAGGGGTAACTGTTTTTAATAAGCATAAACACGATCATACAAAACAACCTATGTTCTTTGGAGAACCTCTAGGTGTACAGAGATACGATAAACAAAAGTATCCTGTCTTTGAAAAACTAACACAACAACAGTTAGGATACTTCTGGAGACCAGAAGAGGTATCTCTACAGAAAGATAGAAGTGATTACCCTACACTAACTGAACCACAAAAACATATCTTTACAAGTAACTTAAAGTATCAAATACTTTTAGACTCTGTACAGGGTAGAGGACCTGGAATGGCATTTATGCCTTGGGTATCTTTACCTGAGTTAGAGTCTGCTATGAATGTGTGGCAGTTTATGGAGATGATTCATAGTCAATCATATACATATATCATTAAGAATGTGTACTCAGATCCTTCTGAAGTCATTGATTCTATTCTTGACGATGAAAAGATCATAGCAAGAGCACAGTCTGTCACAAAGGCATACGATGACTTCTTAAACTATGCACAAGAATATGGACAAAGTAATTTATGGAAAAAAGATTGGAGAGAAAGTCCTACATCATCTTGGACTCTAAAGGATCTCAAGAGACATCTTTACAGGGCAGTTGTCAATGTTAACATACTGGAGGGAATTCGCTTTTACGTTAGCTTTGCTTGCAGCTTTGGTTTTGGGGAACTTAAACTTATGGAAGGATCCGCAAAGATCATTTCCCTCATCGCAAGAGACGAGTCACAACACCTTGTACTTACCCAACAGATCTTAAGTAAGTGGGCACAAGGAGATGATCCAGACATACTACAGATAATGAAAGAAGAAGAACAGAATGTCTATGGTATGTTTAAGAACGCAGTAGAAGAAGAGAAAGCGTGGGCTGATTATTTGTTTAGTAATGGAACTATGATAGGATTAAATGCAACATTACTACATCAGTATGTTGAATGGATTGCTAATCGTAGAATGAAAGCAATCGGTTTGAGTCCTATCTATGATATTCCACTTAGAAATAACCCTCTACCGTGGACACAACACTGGCTAAATAGCAGAGGACAACAGAATGCTCCACAGGAAACTGAGATAGAGTCTTATGTTGTTGGTGCTATCAAACAGAACGTAAAGAAGAACACATTCAGTGGTTTTAAACTTTGAGAAACAGTTTGGTAAGGGTGTTGACCCTTGGTACGCAAAGGCAGAGAGGTGGGCGAAGAAACAACGCTTTCCAATCTCTCATCTATTGCTTGGTTTGATAGCGTGGTTAAAAGAAAAGTGGATAGAACAAAAGATCGAGAACACTATGAAATCTGTAGACTCACAGGTCGAACAGATTCATAAAGAATGGGATGAATCTCAACCTAAACCTAAGATCATAGAAACAAAGTCTGAGGTAGAAGGTTTATCAAACTTTGAAATTAATTATGACATTTCTGATAGGTCAGGTACCGAGTAACATCTCCGAACCAACCAAAGCAAGACTATTACATAACCCATATTGGCCGTGGTATCTACAGAGTGAGACAACTTCGTATGATACAGAGTTCAATACAAGCATTAAAGATTCACTTTCGGGTGAGGATATACAATTTCAACACACTGTTATAGACACGTTAGGTTCTATTGTATCTCCTACTGCATACGAAAGAATAACAGAACCAATATGGAAATGGATAGTAGCAAATAATGATATAGAATTTGGTCAGTTCAGACGTATTAAGATTAATCTTTTAACTAGAAAGGAAACAAAACATCTGTATCACACTCCACACGTGGATTTTGATCAACCTCATTGGACAATACTCTATTACGTCAATGACTCTGACGGTGCAACATACTTCTTTAAGAACAAGTATGATGGTACACCACAGAAGTTAGAGATACAAGAGAAGGTCGAACCAAGACAAGGAAGATTCGTTTTGTTTGATGGATTGCAGTACCACGCATCCAGTAACCCTCAATATAATGAGAAAAGATGCGTAGTGAATTTCAACTTCACCTCAAGTATCTCCGAAAACTTAAGCACGACCTTCGCAGAGAACCCAGAAATTTCTTAGATGAAAATGGTAAGAGGGTAGGTAAACCGAAGTATAAAAGAATACAAAA
>VTLG01003947.1_pt1 | contig 100315 bp, 121 predicted proteins | sample 4694571 | NCBI WGS metagenome assembly VTLG01 (sample SAMN12604809, study PRJNA352737) | marine metagenome | biome: ENVO:00000447; feature: ENVO:00000209|ENVO:00000569|ENVO:01000036; material: ENVO:00002151; isolation source: viral sequences binned using virsorter ... | reverse complement strand
ACATTAAATTAGTTGCAGGAAGTAATGTTTCATTAACTCCTAGTGGAACAGATATGACTATTGCTTCTACTGATACTACTTATTCAGTAATGGCTTCAGGAAACTCTTATGCTGCTGGTTTAGTTCCAGCCGGTGATTCTTCTCATGGAAGTTTATTCCTTAGAAAAGATGGAACTTGGGCTGACCCCGATACTGATACTAATGATTATGTAAACTCATTAGCATTTAATACAGGTGATGGAGTTTTAACAGTAGGTAGAACAGGTTCATTAGCAGATTTAACTGTAGATTTAGATGGGAGATATGTTACAACAGGTTCAAGTGGGGAAGCAAATCAAACAATTACAACAGGTTCTGGTATTGATGGTGCTGATTCAGGTTCAACAGGGAATATAACTTTAGCATTAGGAATACAAGAACTATCTGATGTTCAAATTGCTAGTGGAGATAAATTACTTGTTTTAGATTCTGATGGCTCTACCCATCAATTAGAAAGTATAGATGATATTGCAACACTATTTGCAGGAAGTAACTTAACTGCCACTAGTGGTGTTCTTGCTGTAGATGACGCATTCCTAAAGAATGACGCTAATGATACTACTACAGGAACAATTACTGCTGGTGGTTTTACTACAACAGGCTCTATTACATTAGCAGGTCATGCTGTTGATGATATAGACATAGGGGGAGAGTTTGTAGATTCAGATAATCATTTAATGACTTCTGCTGCAATACAAGATAAAATTCTAGGTTATAGTTATATTACTGCATCTAGTTCAGATACTCTTACAAATAAAACAATTGCAGCATCTCAAGTAACTGAAATTTCTAACTTAACTGCCGCAGAAGGTGAACAATTAGAAAACATTGGAACAACAACAATTTCAGCCGCACAATGGGGTTATCTTGGGGCAGCATCAGGAGCAATAACAAATACTGATACAGTAGATATGGGTGATGGTTTTACTGTTACTGCTACAACTGCAGGAACTAACTCAACAATAACAGAAGGAGATACATTAACAATAGCGGCTGGAACTGGCATTACTACAACAGCAACTAGTGATGGAACTATTACTATTGCATCTACTGTTAGTAATACTGATTCTGATGTTTCAGTAGCAAACTTGAAAACAAGATTAGCAGGTGGATTTGGTAGTAATGCGGTCACTATTGGAGATTCAGATGATGTTGTAACAATAGGAAATGATTTAACAGTAACAGGTGATTTAATTGTTAGTGGAGATACAGTTACAGTTAATACTGCAACATTAAGTGTTGAAGACCCATTAGTATATTTGGCTAATGGACAAACAGGAACACCATCTGTTGATATTGGTTTAATAGGAGAAAGAGGTTCATCAACTAATGTTGGTATTATTTGGGATGAATCCGCAGATACATGGGCAGCAATTAATACATCAGATACAGGAACTACTGCTGGAAATGTAACTATTGCTTCTTATGCAAATATGAAAGCGGCAACATTTACAGGAGCATTAACAGGTGATGTTACAGGTGATGTTACAGGTGATTTAACAGGTAATGCTGATACTGTAACTAATGGGGTTTATACTACAGGTAATCAAACTATTGGTGGAACTAAAACATTTAGTTCTACTATCACAGGTAGTATATCAGGTAATGCTGCTACAGTAACAACTAATGCTAATTTAACAGGAGACATTACTTCAAGCGGTAATGCTACTTCTATTGCATCAGGTGTTATTGTTAATGATGATGTTAATGCTTCTGCCGCAATAGCATATAGCAAATTGAATTTAACAGGCGCAGTATTAAATGCTGATTTAGCAGGTTCTATTGCTAACGCTAAACTAGCAAATAGCGCAATAACGATTGCTGGTTCTTCTACATCATTAGGTGGTTCAATTACCGCAGATACTATTGCAGGTCAAATTAGTAGTGGAACTATTACTAATGCACAATTAGCAGGTTCTATTGCAGGTAGTAAATTAGCAACAGGAGCAGTTGATACTACTCAATTAGCAGATGATGCAGTAGATTCAGATAAAATAGGAGCAGGAGAAGTTGGTAATGCTGCATTAGCAGCAAGTGGTTTATCCGCTAGTAAGATGACTACAGGAACATTACCTGATGCACGATATGATTCGGGTATTTCTGAAATAGATGGTAAAGGTGCAGAACAAGAGTTTTCAGTTCAAATAAATAAAGCAATGAGTGAAGCAGATGTTTGGATTGCTTTAAGTGGTTCTACAGATGAAGGGAAATTTACTTCAAAACTAGGAGAAATATTAACAATAGAAAATGAAGAAGTTAGAATTATATCTCTTGCTTCTACTGAATCATCAGCACCAACTAATGATGCAGGAGATACTATTAATCATGGATTAAAAGCAACAAGAGGTGCAAGAGGAACAACTGCTGCAACACACACTGTTAATACTGCTATTAAACCTGATAAAAATAGAACAATTCAAATAACAAAGACAGACGCTAGTTCATCAACAGAAAAAGGATTTATTCCTGAGTTTAGTGGTGCTGATGCAAATGTAGCATCAGTTACAGGTTTAGTTCCACAAGCAGCAATAGGCGACCAAGCGAAGTATTTGCGTGGAGATGGAACTTGGCAAACATTAAGTGGTGCAGGTTCAACAGGAACTGTAACACAAATAGTTGCATCAACTGGTCTTTCAGGTGGAACAATTACAACAACAGGAACTATTGCTATTAATGCTGCTCAAACAGGGATTACATCTTTATTAGCAACAGATATAAAAATTGGTGAAGATGACCAAACAAAGATTGATTTTGAAACTGCTGATGAAATACATTTTTATGCTGCAAATGCAGAACAAGTATATGTTGCAGATGGGATATTTGGGCCTCAAACAGATAGCGATGTTGATTTAGGTTCTACTAGCGTTAGATGGAAAGATGCTTTTGTAGATTCAATAACTGTAACAGGTGAAGTTGATGGTGCATCTTTAGATATATCCGGTGATGCAGATATTGATGGAACATTAGAAGCAGATGCAATTACTATTGGTGGAACTGCTATTGGTAGTATTTACTCACCTGTTGCGGGCCATTCAAGTATAGCCACAGTAGGAACAATAACAACAGGAACATGGCAAGGAACTGCAATAGCAAGTAGTTATATTGCTGCAGATGCTATTACTGGAGCTAAGATAGCTGATGATGCTATTGATTCAGAACACTATACAGATGGAAGTATTGATACAGCACATATAGCAGATAATCAAGTAACACTAGCAAAGATGGCTGGATTAACTAGAGGTTCAATAATAATTGGTAATGCTAGTGGTGACCCTGCTGCCCTTGCTATTGGTTCTAATGATTATGTGTTAACAAGTGATGGAACAGATATTGCATGGGAAGCAGCAAGTGGTGGTATAGCAAGTTTAGCCGCAGATACTACACCACAGTTAGGCGGTGATTTGGATGTTAATGGGAACAAGATTACTTCTGCATCAAACGCAGACATAACCATTGAACCAAATGGAACAGGCGATATTCTATTGTATTCTGATAAAATGGTTGTCGGTGATTCTTCTGCAAATTGGGAGATAGCACACCGAACTACTACTAATTCCCTTCTAAGGTTCCAATCAGGCGGTAATGTCCAATTGATTGCTGATGATGCTATTTATATTAATTCCGGTGAAGGTGGAAGTAATGCGCTAATCAGACTTAAAGCAGATAAAACACAGGTTGGTAATAGCAATGTAGACCATGTTATTACTACAACAGGAACAGGTGATTTAACTTTATCAACCAATGATGGAACTAATGCTGGAACTATTGTGTTGGCTGATGGTGCGAATAACGACATAACGCTCACACCAAATGGAACAGGTGATATTGTTCTTGATGGCTTAAAATGGCCTCAAGCAGATGGAACAGCGAATTATGTTTTAAAGACAGATGGTTCGGCTCAGTTATCATGGACTGAAATGAGTAGTGGTGCTTCTGCTATTACCGGATTATCAGATGCACTCAAAGAAGACAATTCAATTTATCTTGGAAGCGACCCAAGCGGAACAACGGATTCAGCAACCCATAACACAGCAGTTGGAGATACTGCCTTAGATTCAATTACCACAGCAGATTACAATGTTGCTATTGGTTCTAAAGCACTTACGGCGGCAACAACAGGCGCACAGAATGTAGCCATAGGTTATTCTTCAATGGATTCAGTAACTCAATCAACCGGAAATGTAGGTGTTGGTTATCTTACATTACAGGCTATGACTGATGGAACAGGTCGTAATAATGCAATAGGTTATCAGGCCGGTTGGGGAATAACATCAGGCTCATATAATCAGTTAATGGGCTATAATGCAGGTGTAAATCTTACAACCGGAAGTAGGAACATTGGAATCGGTAATGGTGCAATAGATGGATTCGATACAGAATCAGATAACATCGGAATAGGTTATGATGCTTTAGGTGGTGCTATTGATGGTGGAGAAAAGAATATTGCAATTGGTAACTATTCAGGAGATGCCTTAACAACTGCTGATGAAAATGTATTCTTAGGATATAAGGCAGGAACAACAACAACGACAGGTTATCACAATGTAGCAATTGGAGCATATGCATTAGAAAATGCAGATACGGGCAATAACAATGTAGCAATTGGTTATGAGGCTATGGAATGTGCCGCAAATACTAATGCTGACGACAATGTAGCAATTGGTAAATCGGCATTAAAAGCAGCCGCAGATGGAACAAGCGGAAATGTTGCTATTGGAGTAAATGCTTTAACCGTTGGAACAGGAGATGATAACACAGCAGTTGGTTATAATGCTGCTAATTCAATTACCACAGGTCAAAGAAATGTAATGCTTGGAACAGAAGCAGGTCATGCTTTAGTTGATGATAACAACAATACTATAATTGGTTATCAAGCAGGAGATAACTTAACCGCAGGAAATGGAAATGTAATAATTGGATGCTATACAGATGCGGCTAGTACAACTGCAAGCGGCCAATTAGCAATAGGAACAGCAGAAGGTATAAACAATCCATTCTATTGGATAAAAGGAACTAATGATGGAACAATAACAATGAATCATAGAGCAGATGTTGTAGCAGTATCAAGTAATACAACTCTTACTAATGCTCAAACAGGTTCATATGTTTATTGGACAGCAGGAACATTAACTTTACCAGCAAATTCAGAAGTAGGAACTCAATTTACTATATTCAATAATACGGGTGGTAGTGCTACTGTAGGATTTAGTAGTGGAGAAGCAATAGTATCAGGTTGGGCTTCTAATGCAGCAGTAGCAGACCATGATGCAACAGCCTATGTTTGTGTTGCTACTGATTCTTGGGTGCAGGTGGGAGCATGAGTTTTATTGGTGCAGTTGGCGTTGTTGCTCAACAAGGCAATCAAACCGTTGCTTCTGCACCAACAGGTGTTAGTATTGCTACAGGTGCATCAGGTAACTATAATAATGCAATTGCATCAAATGATGCAAATTGTAATAATGATACAATGACTTTAGATGGTTCTGAGTTTAGCTCAGGTTCGGCTGATAGAGATGTTGAACTATCCACTTGGAGCAATAATTATACAGGTTGCGCGAATAGTGCTAATGTTCACTATCAAGGATATATCCGAGCAACAGGAGCAACAAGTTTTGCTTGGAATATAGTAGGATTAACAATCAATACTTCTCTAAGTAATGGAACGAGTGCATCAATTGTAGGAACTGCATCAACAGACCAAGATGAAACAAGCGGAAATATAGGAGAATATCTGCAAATAACATTTGGAGGAGGTAGAGGTGGTTTAACATTCCCTGCTGATGGAGATGTAGTAGAACTTGATATATCAGCAACTGCAACTAATTCTAATGGAAGCACTAATTCTTCCACACTTACAATAACTTACAACTTTACTGAGTGATTTTATGACGAGAATAGAAGTAAGTTTGCCTACAGGTATTTCAGGAGATTACATTGTAACGGAATATACAAATGAAACTGAATCTAAATATTGGCAGCAATATCTTAATATGAAAAATGAATCCCATGATAGATATACAGTATTAATTAAAGATGATTGTCCTATGCCTATAATGCAAGATTCAGAAGCAGAATACAATGAACATCAATGGTTATGGGATAATGCAACAGGAGATGTATTAGTTGGAGGATTAGGAATAGGAATGATTCATCAACCTTTAATTGATAATCCAAATGTTACATCTGTTACAATTGTAGAATTAGAACAAGATGTTGTAGATTTAGTTTGGGAACATTGTGCTAAAGATGATTCATTTACATTAGTAGTTGCAGATTTTGAAACATGGATTCCACCAGAAGATTCTTCTTTTGATACAGTATGGGCAGATACATGGTTAGTTGATAACCCTTTAAAGATGAAAGAATATAGAACACTTATTACAGATAGATATTCCCAATATACTTCAAATATAGGATTTTGGGGAGAGTGATAGAATGGCTTTAGAACTAGATTATGAACACGATGAATTAGGGGTAATACTACCCAATGTATATGCAAAGATTGCGAGAGCATCTTTTAATAACATGGAAAATGATGAGGGAGTTAAGGTAGAATATACAGTTAAACTCTATAAGAACGAAGAAGCAAAAGAAGGAGGAATACACCCCTTTGGTGGTAAAAGCTTCTCAATGATATTAAATATTGGTAATAGTAAAACACACTATAATTTATTAAAACAATGTTATCTACACTTAAAAGAACAAGATGGATTTACTGAAGCTATTGATAGTTGATTGATAAATCCACCAATGTTAAAGAGGCGGTTCCGAGAGTATATAAACTCAGGGAATTGGTCTAATAAATTAGATAACTAAACCCCGATACAGGCGGTCTATTAGCCACTCGCTGATTCCATTCAGCCGACCCAAAAGAGGCTCTCTACGCCCCCTTCTAAGGCCGGTAAAGGGCATTTAGGGCTTTTATTCAAGGGTCAGATAGCCCAAAAATTTTGATTAATTTAATTTAAATATTGCTCAAAAGTTGAGTTTCCTAGAGATATATTTTAGCGTATTTTAAAATTAACCAAATGAGAAAATTAAAAAATTAAAAAAAAATTTAGTAGGCCTCCGACAAAGGTAAGATTTTTTCAGACCAAAGAGCATTACACTCTCGGCATTCCCAAATCTTAATCCTTTGTGGAGAACCTACATAAAACCCTAGTATTCTTCTAGGGATGGTTTCTACACCACAATTGGTGCATTGCTCTCTAAGGGCCACGCTGTTGTTCCTCGCTAATTAATTTTTCCATATATTCTTCTATGGTTTGATTAGAAATCTTATCTGAACCAAACGCAGCAAAGAATAGTAAGCTAACCGCAAGGATAAACACTATCCATAATATTGCTTCTACAGTTCCTACCATTACCAATCTACCTCCATTGTTCTTTCTTCTTCGTTTTCAACTGAATAACCTTTTACAAATCCATTGTCTTTCCCATGTTTGTAAAGGTCATAGACCAGTTGACAGTCTTTTAAACAATATTCAGCAACTTCTGAATATTTTCCTTCTTTCCAAATAACCGGTGCATCAGCACTATCCATAGTTTTGCTATCACCAAGCGTATGCTTTACCAAATTATTTAAACTAAATCTTTGTCCTGTTATAGAACTTACTTTTCTACTAGTATCAATATATGCTTTCTTATTAAAATATTTATTGATACAATATATATCCATAGAATCTCTAAGAACCGGTAAATCAAAAGCTGCTAAATTATGTCCTAGCAACACACCGCCTTTTTCTAAGTGGTCATCTAAGTCAAACTTTAATTGTCTTAATGACTTAACAATGGTTCCACCTTTAGTTAAATCATCTACAGCCTTATCAATATAAACAGTTCCAACATCCCCATCCCAAGTACAAACTACAGAAGGTAAAAACATATGGGTATTACCCCAACCGCCTACTTCATGTGCATAGTTCTTAGTTTCAATATCTAAGGCTAATACATTATTCATATAAATTCCTCCTTATTTTTTAAGTATACAACTATCGCTTCCATACCAGATAAAAAAGTGTCTCCATCTTGTAATGTAGGTACAGTTTTAATCTCTGGTGGTTTGCAATAACTATTTACTTCTACATCCATATGTGCTACAAAAGGATATTTTTTTGCAATAACTGGTTTTAATGCTTTACATGGCATACACCATTCAGCACTCCAAAGAATCATTCATCACTCACATCCTCATCATGTGCTGTTAACATCTTCCATAAAAACTTAGGGCTAGTTATATTTCTCCAAAATCCCATTATTCTTCACCACCGCCCCATAAACTCTTTAGGGTCTTCTCTCTTTCTTCTTTAGGCTCGATTACTTTAGGTGGGCTTTTCTCCCTTCTTAAGAAAGTAACTATTCTTTCTTCACCTATTGATAAATTATCATATGCTGCCCAGCCATCCTCGCCTTCGGCATTTAAATTATCTATCATGTTTTTTGGGCCATTTAAAATACTAAATACAAGAAACTTGTATTCATACTTTGCTCCATCATAACTCATCTTATTCCTCCTTTAATTTAACATATACGCTTTTGTTTATTCTATTCTCTTCGAAGTATTCACCTATAGATTTCTTCCACCAATTATAAATTGTTTGTTGTCCCTTTTTGGTTTTCTTTCTTACCTCTTTAAGTAATAGAGTCTTATGCACCCATCCATCATCATTTTCCATGCTTCTATATACATTCTTGAATACCCCTAAATTCGCATTATCAGCAACGGCTTGCTTCTCTACTCGGAGTGCCTCATCTAGCCAAGATACCAAGCTCTTATAACATTGTCGAACAATAAATGCTGCCTGTTGCACATTTTTCTGTGTAACTACAAATCTTTTACTTTTATCAGGTATACTAGGGGCTTCAGCTACTGCACATAAACAAGCCAATTTCTGAATATGTTTTAATATTCTATTAATAAATGTTTCAACCGCAGTAAACACTTCAGGCCTACTATGGGTAATATATTCCTCCATTAGTAAACACTCTCTTAATAGTGCATCTCTAGCATCAGGAGATATAGACATTACCTTAAGAGGGTCTCCACCAACTTCATCATATCTTTCTTTAACAGTATCATATATTGTTGCTAGGCTTTTTGCATATTTCAGCTTTGGTTCTTCTTTGTCTTTTATAGTACCATAATCTTCTATTAATTTTCTTCTCATTTTCTTCTGAACATCTTGTGGTACTTCCCATATAAATATTAAAAGTCTTTGTAGAACTCCCTTTTCTGTGATAACAGAAGTTAATGTTTTTGGAATATAAGAAGTTCCATATATAGAACGCCTACAATCACATAGCATTGGGTCATCTCCTATTTTTAGTTTCTTAGAAATAATATATGTTTCTCCCCACATAGTATTCATAAAAGTATTCAAATATACAATAGCATTAGCTTTATGTTGAGATTGCATAAATACTCCAGAGTATTCAAACTCATCCCAAACTGCTAAACCTTCTCCTTCTAATTGTCCTGGAATTGGAACATCAACTTCTATTGTTCTAGTCCTACCATCTTCATCTTCTACCTCTTCCTTTCTTTTTTCAAAGGAACCAATTAATGCTGCATCAGTATAATCAGTAACATCGAATACATCAAGATTAGTACCATGCTTGTCATTAATTAATTTAAAGGCCTCTCTAACTATTGGTAAATACCAATTTGTTAATGTTGATTTACCTGTTCCTGAAGTTTGTAGCCATAATACTTGAAGTCTAGTATCATCAACATTAACCCCACTAGGTATTGCTATCATATTTTTTACTATCTGTCCTACCATTGTAAAAAATGATAGGGTTGCCGGTGTATAATTATAATTAGATGCTTTTACAGCATCATTAGTATAACTCACTGCTACCGCAGGCAAAGCAGTAGTAGTCTCATCGTTTTGAATCCCATTATCTATAAAATTATAGTAAAGTTCATCCTCATCAATTATTGTATTATTCATATTATTACCTTCTCTTCACTATTTAATGTGTCTATTATTCTTTTTGCTATTGTAGTTCCTATTCCATCTAATTTACTTAGTTCTTCTATTGTTGCTTCTCCTATTTCCATAAGAGAACCAAACTCATCTATTAACATTTGTGCTTTAGTTTCGCTTATTCCTTTTATACTTCCTAACATATTTATTCTTAAGTCATCGGTTGTTATTCTTTTTAATAAACTTGGTTTAATTACTTCTCTTTCCATCGGTCTCATTTTACATATTGTTGTTAATATTTTTGCCGCCTTTTTTGGCCCTTCTGTCCAAAACAATTTTACATCAGTATCTAAAGTAATTTTTCCTAATGCTCCATAAAATTTATTTCTTAACAATTGTTCAGGAACATTTAATTGTGTATATTTTTTATATTGTAAAGCCTCATGAATAGAACCATGTATAATTAAAATACAATGCTCATAATGCCTATCCATATTATCTAACTGATTCCATAGTCTTCTATTTATTACAGATTGCAAAAAATCAATAGAGGACTTTGCTTCAAAACAAACATCATTAAATACATAATCTCCTATTTCTAACCATTGTTTTTCATTCATGATATTTAATTTAATGCACTCCTTTATTACATCATTATAAAACTCAGAGTTTTCTCTGCTATCAATTACTAATTTATTCATGCTAACCACCCAAATAATTTAGCCATAATAATAACTGCTACTATTAAATTTATAAAACCAACTAATGTTCTAACTAATGCTAATGTTCCGAAATGTAATTCAGACCAATGTTCTACATCATTTCCATTCATTCTGGATACCTCCAACATTTACCTACACAATAACCTTGTGGTATTAATTTACTTTCACAACTAGGAGCATGATAACCACCATCTACAATAAACCTTACATGTTTCTCTGTTAACTTAGCATCCCAATCTAACCAAACATTTTCTTTTGATGCAATTGCTTCTAATTCATTAATTATAACGGTTACAATTTCTTCCTTTTTATCACTAGATAGTTCTCTTTCTCCTATGGATAAAACATCTCTATACCATTGGGTTAAATATACTCTAGCATAATGTCCAGGGTTTTCTACCATTATTGAATTATATAAACAAGGTAATATAGGTAATTCTCCTACAGGTTTAGGTGGTATAACTTCTATATCTGAAATCTTAATAGGCTTAACACTGTTCCAAGATTGTTTAACATTTCCATATGTTATAGTAAGATGATTACCTGTCTTAGCTTTATTTAAAATAAATTTTAATCCACTATTTATATCATCCATATTTAAAGGAATACAATAATACGGGCCTTCACTACTGAGATTAACTGTATTAGGTATTCTTCTAAGCCTATTAGTTTGAACACCAGTATCGTCAAGAGTTTCAACCATTTTGGAGAGTTCTGTAAAAGTTGATTGAATGCTTCGTATATCATTAGCAACCTCTCCTAAAACTATTATATGAAATCCTTTTCCACTAAAATACATTTTATGTAAAATATCTTCTTCTTGAAACTTTTTAACTATTTTTACAAAATCTTCCCAAGCATCCTTTAAGGGTTTATCATGTGCGTCAAAATCTAAAAACATTCTATCTAATATAACAGAAGATTCTACTTTACTATCAATTGCAAAATGTTCATAATCATATACTGTTGTATAACAATTCATTTTACCATTAAAAGAATTAACCCATGTTAGAAACTCATCTTGGTTTCTTACTATTACTCTTTTCATTTGTGGTGCGTTCTTCAAGTGGCTTCCTGCCCATACTTCTCTTGGATACTTCATTTTTATCATCCCTTTTAAAATTTACATTTGCTGTTTGTAGTTCAGTTTTTATTGTGTCTGCTATTTTAGCATCTAGTTGATTCATAACTAAATTTTGAAATAACTCTCCAAATAATAAACCGGAATTATCATCTACTATAGAATCCCAAACCATATCTATTTTTTCTTTAGTATTTAAATCATCATATAATTCATTACTAATTGTACTTATAACATCATTGATGTTACTTATTTCTTGGAATGTCCAAGTCCTTCCTTTTAATTTCTCTTTTACTTTTTCATTTATCATAACCACTCACTATCCTGTGCTGCTGGGCATATACTATAAAAACTACAATGCTGACATGTATTATAGTAATACTTAGCATTAAATTCTTTTTCTTCATATGCTTTTATTAACTGTGTTATACCTCTATATACAGCATTCATACTAGCCTTTTTTGCTGCTTCTACTTGTATATAATTTGATTGTGGATAATACCATCCCCAATTTGTTATTGGTATATCTCTATCAATGCCAGCATTAGCTAAACTTTCATCTGTTGCATTTTCAATTAATAATTTATAAAAAGCCATTTCTTTTCTCATCATAGTTAATTTATAGTCTTTCCAAGGGCCAGTCTTTAATTCAATTGGAATATACTTTCCATCTTGAATAAACATTCTATCTATTATTCCTTGTAAATGAACAACATAATCTCGTTCTAATACACACTTAGGATTAATTGAATGAGGTATAACAATCTCAGCATCTAACATTACTTCATTAATTACTGGTATATATTCATCTAATTTATCTTTTGCTTTTGCTTCTAAAAATCTATCTGCTTCAAAAGTAGAAATTATTTTATACATATCTGTATAATCATCTATAGGATGTAAGCCCATATTATATGTTACTAATTCATCATAACTTAAATTCTCTGCTTTCTTAATATCAAATTGATTAAAGAAATCTTCTCTACTATTATGAACTACTGTTCCTTTTATCATTGCCTCAGTTGTTGCTTGAGGTAATCTCAAAGGATACGAAAATTCATATTTCTTTGGGCACCATTGAAAAGAACCAAACGATGATTTTGTTATCTTTAAAATCGGTTCATTCGGGTCATCATATTTTTCAGGATACCACTCATAAGTATATTCTCTCATTCTTCTTCCTCCATTTGTTTTCTAAATTGTTCTGCATTGATGTTGTTATTATATCTCCACATCAATTTTATTTTCTCCTTTCTATCCATTTAAACACTCTCCATATTAATTTTCTTAATTTTCTTATTTTTAATCTTCTACTTTCTTGCTTACTAATTAAAATTCTTTCCTTTTCAGTTGGAGCAGAAACCAACAATTTACCACCAATCTGTCAAACTTGTTTGATTAATGTCTTTACTAATCGGTTCTAAGTTCCAACCCATTGCTTTGTATATTGGTTCTGCCTTTTTGATTATTGATTCAGCATAGTGCTTATAATCAGGAGAACCTAACTGCACTTTTAATAAATCTAAAGTGGGTGCTGCAATATATGAAGGTCTTTTATTTTTACCTGTTACTGGATTAATATATTTAGGTCTAGTAGGGTCATCTTGAACTTTAACATAAAGATAAGAATCCTCAATTGGTTCATCATAAATTTGATTCCACCAAACTACTCCTTCCATTCCTCCACCAATACTAGGGTTTTTTCCTGCTAAGGTTTTTAATGATAAGTCCTGTCCACATTTAATGCAAAATGTATTAAATTGAAATTGTTTTCTTATTTCAATAACTTCTTCTAATTCATATTCCTTAGAACAGGATGCACATTTATATTGTAATCTCTCTGGTCTAAACCTACTTCTATTTGTAATGTCTTGTAATTTAACATCTCCGCGCAATACCCTATTAAATTCTTGTTTTAAATAGCTAGTTATTTCTGCTTCTGATTCTTGTTTGACCCATCTATTTAATACTTCTAATTGAATTGACTTTGCTAATTGTGTTATTGCAACTCTCTTAGCAGCAAAACCCGTCATAACAAATTCAGGTTCATCTAAATAAATTCCATCTTTCCAAGAAATTAATCCTGCATTTCTATTTTTAGTAATACCTACTCCAAGAGATTCATAATATTTTTCAAATTCTAAAACTACTGGATGTTCATTTAATCCTAATAAGTTAGGAAAAGATTGTCTAACATGATTATTTAATAAAGCTAAAACCTCATCTGTTTTATCCATAGACATTTGAACATAAATAGAATCAGTATGTCCATAAACTACTTTCATAATAATCCCTTCTCCTTTCTTTCTTCTCTTTTTAATTTTATATAACAAGTACCGCAAATGAACTTACTGTTTCTATCATATGATTTTGTGTTTTTCTGATTAATTTCTTTTTTGCAGTATTTACAGATATACAAATCACCATCTCCACTCTTCATTTTTACAGTTAAAACACTTATATACATAGTGAAAAGGAATCATATCCTTTCCACAACAATTACATTTCATTCTTCTTCCTCCATTATATATTTAATCATTGCACCTGTTTGCATGCATTTCATTGTTATTAATTCTTTTATTTCTATTGTCATAATTCCATCACCTTAAATGCGGCTGACCTAATAGCTTCTCTAGCACTAGCAGTTATACTAGCAGCTAAATCAACATCGGCCCAACCAAACCCTTGATATGCTGTGATACCATAAAAAGAAGCCATTAATCTTTTAACAGCTAATTGATTATTATTCCACTTAGCATATTCTTCTTTAGAATTTGATTCTTTCATTTTTCTTTTATACTCATTACGAAGTTCTTTTAATTCTAAAACAGCACTAGGTAAAAGCCCTAATTTATCTGTTTTGAAATATCTCATATCCGAGTCGTCTTCTTCACTAAAATCTCTAGGAGTTAAAATATTAACTCCGAATCCTGTTTCTTCAGAAGATTTAGTTTCCCAACTTATATTTCTAGCAATCATCATACTTGGATATAGGCCAGCAAAATCAAATGCGGCAACCCCTAAATGTAATCCATTTGTTCCTTCTGTTGTCGGGTCATAAATCATAGCACCTTCATATTCAACCTTTTCTTTATCCTTATTTCCTGTCGGTGCTTTCCATGTTGCTTTACGCATAAAATATATTCCACCCATATTACTTGCATAAAAACAAGCATCAAAAGGTGCAACTAGAAGTCGCTGTAATGAAAGTATTGCTTCTGATGTATAGTTATTATCATCTATTCTCTTTAGTAATTCAGTATCTCTAAGAGCATACTCTAAATAAGTTTCAGTATCTTCTAACCAACCTCTTCTAAAGAAATCATTTTTGTCTGGAAACTTTTCACTTATTAGTTTCTTTTCTCCTAAAACCAATTCAGCTACATAGTCTAAAGCTAATGAAGGTAATGTTCCTCTTTGAGCATCATTCCATTGTCGTTCAAATGCTAAATCAAGATTTAAACAAAGCCTTCCTCTAATTGGTTGTTCAATTGGAGAATAATTATTTACATTTTTAGATAACTTAATTCCATCATCAAAATATACTCCCTTAACATCATTATATGGAGATAATTCTCTTGGGTCAAGTCCATTAGCATGGAGTCTTTCAATTAACTTAGGTAAATCGAATTTTGACCCGAACCATGATACTAACATATCGGGGTCTTCAGAATTTATATTATCTAAAAACTGTCTTAACATATCTCTTTCATTATCAAACTTAGTGTATTGAATGTTATCCACCTTAGCTCCATTAGGAGTCCAATAGTAAACAGACGGCCAAGCCCTAGTATTATCATATAAAGAGATACAAGTAATAGCACCATCGTATTCTCCCCCTTGCTGCCATTCTAAATCCCAATACCATTTAATTAAATCATATTCAGGAATTTCATTAATATTGTCTACGGCATATCTATAATGATAGGCCACATCTGCTTCATAAGTTTCTTCCCATTCATCTCTAAGAATTCTCATATATCCTGGTTTTGGTGGATACCATGTTACTTTTTGTAAAGGTAATCCTTCTAAAGAAACAGACCCATCATTTTCATAAGATAATGAAATATCCATTCTTGTTCCAAAATCTCTAATGATTATATTATTAATTTGCCTATCAGAAGCCTTAATATAAAAATAAGGCGGAGCCTCACTATATGAAATAGAGTGCTCTTTCCTATTATTATTTTCGTCTCTCCATCTAAGACATAATTCATTATTTTTATCTACTGTACTAATTATCATATTTTAACCTCTAATGTAAGGAGCAATAACCATTTTTCTATCAGTGCCTATCAATATAATAGGTTTATCATCATCACTAAATATAAACATTGGCCCATCAATACAAAATTTATCAATAGGGGCAGAAAACTCTACAGTTAAATCATTATCTGAAGCTGTTAAAAGCTCTACTTTTCTATCTACTAATTCTGTTTGCTGAGTATTAGAAGAAGAAACAGTAAATGTTTCTTTTCCACTATGATAGTCTATTTTAAATGCCGCCGTTCCTACTAAATTACAATACTTAATTGCTTTAGCTAAATCTGCTCCTTGAAATCTAAGCAAACATTTTAATTCAGTCTTACCAAAGGTTGTTGGTTTATTAGATTCTATTTTAAATTCTCTAATTCTAGAGATTAAACCCATATTACTATGTTCTAATAATTTAGGTAATTTAACACGGGTCTCATCCGTTATTAAATTATAGTGAGCGTCTTTAATTTGAATTTCTATTACATCTGTTTTTAAATTTTTAATATATTTCATAATTTTTTCTATATCAAAGATAAACATTTGTTCGTCTTCTATAGAATCGGTACTTTCATAACCAATATTCACACTTACTGCACAAGTATCATTTCCATTTAATAATTGAATTTGATTCCTATGAAAAATAGCAACAGCAGTGTTACTTATGACATCTACTTTAGAAACAGTTGAGGACTTATATTTGCCTCTCAGCCAAATTGCCTCAACTGCCTCTTTAAAATCATTTAGATTAACTGTTAACATCATAGTTTTCCCTCTCGTAGTTCTGAAATACCGAACCATTTATTCTCACCATTGGTGGTAAAAATAGTCCATTCCTTCCCTACTAACTTTGGGTTTGTTTTACTAGCTGTAAGCTTTGCAATATAACTAGTATGTTCTTTATCTCCATCCATTCTTGATACCTTATCAATATGTATCATTTGGATGAACCTTGCTGGCGTAGATTTATGCCAATCAGGTATTTCACCTACAGGTGTAGGTACATTGATATTATCATAAACAGGCTTCATATGTGTAATAAGAAACCTATCACATTGTAGATTACAAACTAAATCTAGAAGTCTGTTATAAATTCTATTTCTAATTTTCCAATCTAAAGTAGAAACTCTAACAGAGTCTGTTGCCTTAACAATGCTACCTTCTCTAGTTTGTTGTTTAACTAATAATTCTCTAAGCACATCACTAGAACCTTCAAATGCTTTATCTACCCCATCTAAACAGAAGGCCTTTACATTTCCTTCTTCAATTAATTCTTTTGCATATGCACAAAAGTAATTTGCATTATTAAAAGTTTCTTCCCAATCAGTAGAACCATCTACTCTAACTTTAATAGGATTAAAAATTACTATATCTTTATCTCTATCCCATGCAGCATCCCATGTTGGTTCTGCACCATTATCAAAATCTAATATAAGAATCTTCATTCCCTTTTCAATTTCTTCTTCTGTTCTACAGTCTAATGCTAAACCCGTCTTTCCTACTTTGGGGTTTCCTGTAATAGAACAAAGATGAAAACTCCTATCTCTAGCTAGTCTATCTGCTATTTGTTCTAATATTTTCTTCTTTGCTTCTGCAAAGAAATCATCTTCTGGTTTATCATCGCTTGTCGCGTTGCCCTTCTTATCTTTAGTCCAATCCATATTCATCACCTAATTCTAATTCTAAATTGTGTTCAGCCCATTCATCAATTATTTCTCTAAGACTGTATTCATCTACTTTAATTCTTATTTCTTTACCGGATGGTAGATGAAACTTCATCCAATACTCTTCTTTTTCTTCATTGAGTCGCCAAGTAATAAACTCAACAGTTCTTAACATAGTAGCATAACTACTACCATGTATTACTCCATTTTCTATTTTATACATTTTAAACAATCCTTTTGGGGGCTTCGCACCCCCTTGTCGGCCACTACTGCCGATAGGAACAATTGGTTTTAGAACCAATCTAAATCTTCTTCTTCAGCTTCAAATGGTTCTACAACAACCCCCATGTTATTGATACAAAGAACGCCGCTCAAATTTAGAGCAACATCTCTCATACTACCATCTTCATTTCTACCTTGAGAAGTTCTACCTACTACCAAAATGCTAGAATTGATACCAAAATCAATATCTAAATGTGGTGGAACCCAACAAGTTGTTCCTGCCCAGCTACCATCATAACTATAATCAGAGTTAACATCTGTTATTGTCAGCCTTCTACTACCAATAGTATTAGGTGTCATGTTAATGTTTGTTACTGTGCCGTCAGTTATAACAAACCTTTCTGCAAAGTTTTTCTCACTAACTGATGAATGATACCTGTTAAGGTCAATCAATGGGCTATAATTATCCATAGCCACCTCCATCGTGTAGTTTTGCATATCAGCAATGCTTGGCTCAGGTAGCCTATCTTCTTCTTCAACATCACTATTATACTTCAAACTCTCTAAGGTTCCTGTTTTAAACCCATACATTCTTTGTGCTCCAGAACTATCCTTAATACAATCAAAGCTTAATAGCTTAAATGTTCTAGGTGTAAAGTTCTTTGCTGATGTTCCCTTATAGGAGAAATACCATAGATTGCTTTCACCATCTACATCTCCTATGAAAACTCCCTGCATTCTAGTTTGAGAAGCAGGTAAAGGTTTTCCATAAGTTCTGTTCTCTCTTTCACCATATGCTTGTATATTATCAAGTGGTATTATCCACTTTCCAGTATCAACTTCATGGTTATTCTCTGGTAGTTCAGCTACCTCTTTGTCTTGTCTTTCGCCTTTATACATTCTACTTACAACATAACTACCTTCAGTAATAATTGCTGTTGCTACTCTTCCAGAGTCAAATGCATTTGTTGGGTCGCGGTTATATTCCTTAATTATTTGTTCATTAAGCCTAGCCCCCATATCCATAGGCTCATTCACGGAAATAAAGAAACCAACGGCTTTCTTGATAAAGCCGCCTCCGCTAGTTTCTTGCACGGGTGCATCCTTGTATTGGTATGCACCACTAAACCATTGCCTAAACAATGAACGCGCTAATAGCACATCCTCTGTTGGGTCAAGGTTATTAGCTGTGCAGATTTCATTATACTTTGCTTCTACATCAGCTATCTCCATTTGCAGCTTTTCAGCTGCCTTACTTATTTCTTCTCTCATATTTTCTTCCATATTTTCACTTCCATTTCTTTTTCTTATCTTTCCATTTCTTCATTGCTTTTTTATATTCTTCCCATGTTTGGGTCATCTTTCTTCCTCATGTCTTTCATTTGGAATACGCCTTTTTCTTCTCTCATGTATAATTTCTAACAACGCTTCAGCAGTAATAACAATACCTGCTAAAATCCAAAATGTGTCAGAATCTACTTCCATATAACCTGTGGAATTTAATATTGGCAATATTATTAATGCTATTCCACCTAATAGAATGATTTCATATCTTAACATAATATGTTTAAAATCATCTATATCTATTCTACCGTCTTTGTTAAAATCTAATATCTTTTTTACCATTGTGGTTCTCTCCTAAAAATTGTTCTCCATAACATATATGTAAAAATTATTACAATTAATACATCCATTATATCATCTGCCCCAGCATCCATGATGCTAATACCTTTGGGGTCATATTACTACTTCTCCATTCTGCTTCTCCTATTACTCTCAAATATTTAAATTTTTGATTTGATTCTATATCTGCATTAAGAAATACATCATGTAAATTTTGACATATTACTTTCATGTCTACCGACAAGTAGACTAATTTGTGCATTTCATCGAGGCCGTCATTAAAATTACTATTTAGAACGAAGTCCTTTATTTTTTCATAAGGTTCCTGTGTTCTTTCTATTAACATTGTTATAGGAGTATTGCTGTTTATAGAGGCTTGTAGCTCTGTGATGCCTCTACGCAAATCACCTTGCAGTCCATTAATAAAGGTGTCGAAATCTTCATCTTCCGGTTGGGGTTTAGATTCCTTAACCAAGATTGATTTTAATACTGTCTTTATCTCACTAAAAGATAATGCTGTAAAACTATAGTTAGCACATCTAGATTGTAAAGGTGCAATGATTTTATGCCTATGATTACAAGTAATAATGAATCTCACATTATGACTATAACGCTCCATTATTCTTTTAAGTGCATTTTGCGCATCAGGAGTCATCCCATCCATTTCATCTAATAGTATTATTTTATGTGGAACATCTCCAACTTTTAAAGAAGTTGCTACATCTTTAATGGTTGTTCTAACGGTTTCTAACTTTCTATCATCAGATGCATTTATCTCAAAAAAGTTAGATAATTTATTATCTTCTAAAACCCTATTTGCTAATACATGGGCTGCTGCTGTTTTACCTACTCCTGCTGGCCCATATAAAATTAAATTTGGCATACTATTCCAATTCTTTACATCGGATACAAACTTATCTTGTCCTACTATTTCATCTATATTATTTGGTCTATATTTTTCTGTCCATAACATTTTTATTCCTTTTCCATAATTTTCTATCTCTAATTGATACTCCTACTTCTCTAACATCCTTACGATATTTTAAAAATCTAGTAAAGTTTTGAGTATTATAATCATATCTTTTTCTTAATTTTCCTCTAGAACTTATTTGTCCATGATTCTCCCATTCTTGGGTATGCCAGTTCTTCATATCATTTGCCGTAAATGCTTTATCAACTGGCATTTTATTTAATACAAATTCTAATTGTTTATATCTATTAGAATTAGGGTTTAATAACCATGACCTTCTATATGCCATTACCAATCCTCCAAAGTTTTTTGAACTGTTTTCTTTCTTTTTGTCTTAATAGGTTTCTTAACTCCTATTAGTCTTCTATCTATTGCGCTTAATTTTGTTGCACAGAATTTTTCAAAGTCTGAGTCTTGTTTCAACAAATCAATTAAATGATATTGGTCTGACTTTAAGCCTATCTTTCTTGCAACCACTGGTCTCTTATCATACGCTCTCCTCTTTGGAGGAGTAAAAGGTATAGGAGCACCTTGATGAGCAAATGCTACCAATTCATAAAAATAATCAGATGACCATTTTCTTTTAACTTTAGAATCTATCCATGCTATTTTTTCTGTTCTTAATGAAGACATAATCCATGATAATATTTGCTCATCATATGGTTTATTAAATTTTAATACATTAGCTACTTCATCTCTATTCTTAGACCTAAGATAGAGATTTATCATCTCAAATATATTTTTCTCGATAGAACTAAATGGTTCATCTGCATTCATACATCCTTGATTTTGTAGTTTAGCATAAGCATAGTTAACTGTTCCTGCTCTTTTTAATTTACACATATCGTATATTTTCTTAGGAACATTCTTTTGATTAACAGATGTTAATACTATTGGCCCTTTATATTCTAAGAAGGTTTTTATGATTAAATCAATCTTTGGTTTATAGTGGGCCTCTTCTATTAAAATACCCCTGTCTAAAGGGATACTAAAGTTATCTTCAATGTTATAATCATTAGCATAACGAATGATAGGATTATCAGGTAATATATCTAAAGCCTTAGTTGTTTTACCTGTTCCATTTTTTCCTACTATTATTATTGGTCTATTTGTTTTTGTTTTAATCAATTCCTCACACCCATTATATCTCTATATTCAGTATCACACTTAGCACATTCAACATCTAAAAAGAATACCTTTGTTCCACTGGGTTCATGGGAAACATTTGTTGAAAATATTATATATTTAAATCCACATTCTTTACATCCTTTTTCTATAGATTCTTTTGTTAAGTTTTCTAAATAAGCTATATCATCCGAAGTAAACCCTCCTTCTATATCTGGAGGTATCCAGTCTTCAGAAGAAGAATCTTCCATTTATATCTCTCCTTTAATTTGAAGTATTCTTTCTAATCCTTCTAAGGTGTGGTGTTCACCATTATCTAATATTTCTACTATTTCTTGAAAGTCTTTCCAAGTGTTTTTAGCATCGGGCAAATCTGGAATTACCTTACATAGTTTCCAAATATTAGTTAACCCTCCTATTGTTAATATAGGTCTAGGCCTACTCTTGTGTTCTTTATCTTTATAATTAGATTCTACATCATGCTGTTTAAGTGTTCTTTGCACACCCAATAAAAAGTCTGATGCACCTCTTATATTTACTCTTACTCTTACTCTATAACCTATCTGTAGTTTAGCTGCTTTTGCAACATGAACTTCAGGTTTTGCAAGAGATATTAATATTCCTTGTAATTGTCCTTTACTATACATTATTATTTCTCCATTAAATATTGTTTATAATCCTTAGCCCATTCTCTATTATCTTCCCAATAACCTGATTGATTTCCTAAATCAGTGCTAGGTGGCCAATGAGCTGCTGTTATTCTTTCATCACCTCTAACTGTAGCATTATTTTCTGCTTCTAAAGCAGCATTACTAACTAAAGTCTCTAACCATTCAGCAACATAATATGCTAAATCATGAGATATAGGTAATTCAACTTCTTCTTTAATTAATTTCATAAAATGAAATCTTGTCATTCTTTTACGATTAACAGGTGGGGGTTTAGGGATTACAAGTTCGTTTTTCTCATTCACAAAAGGGACTAATTTTGCGTCCATCTTTCGATACCTACCCCTCCTATCTTCCCCCACACGCTGTAAAAACGCCACGCCACTCTCTATTTTTACACAAGTATAAGGTAAATCCCCTAATAGGGTCATTGACCCCTCTTTAATCACTTACATCAGCTCCTTAACCCTTTGAATGGTATCTGCTTCTGCGGGGTATTTGTCGTGCCTCACTCTCATCGAGCGAGGAAAGCGTAGTCCAATGTTTCCATCAGAATCATTTGATATTAAATCACTAGTGACCTGTAATACTAATCTAGGTGAGAAGTGATAAACATTATCTTCATATCTTTCTATGCTTTTTCTTAATTCATTAGTTAACCAAATTAATTCTTCATCCGTAAATCCAGTACCAACTTTACCAACCTCAATATAATCAGCTCCATCTCTAACAGATATACCATAGGTTCCAAATACATTACTTCTCTTACCCTTTCCATATTGAGCAGATGTAATAACAACATCTAATTCAATTCGTGGTGGTTTATACTTTAACCATCCCTTACTTCTTTTTCCGGGGTCATAAGCTAAACTACTATCTTTAATCATAATACCTTCAAATCCCCAATCAATAGCTAAATGATAAGATGCCTTAATAGTAGTATCATCAAATCTCTTAGCGCGATATTCAGGAAATACTGACATATCTAAAAGCTCTATTCTTTTCTTTAGAGACTTATCTAAACATGATTCTTCATTCCATTTTAATACATCAAAGACTGCTAACTTTACCGGACATTGTTGAACTGCTTCTTCTTTATTTAACTTATGAACTCTTTTAGCTAACAACTTATGTTCTGCTGGAGTACCATCAGTTTTAATCGGATATATTTCAGTATCATAAATACCACCAATCTTGAAAACCTCATCTTCTAAAATTAACTTAACAATATCAGGATATTGATTAGTTGCTACTTTTCCTTTTCTATTGAATATAATTACACTTTCTTTAACCTCATCAAAATGAATCTGATAACGATTACCGTCATACTTTACATCCACAATATATTCTTTAGGCCTTTCTTTTCCTTTTCTTGGCTTTGCAAGCATAGGGGATACAAAATGTCCGTGTGTTAATTTACATTCAGGTGTAACACCATCTTCTAAAGATTTACAAATTTCACCAGCATTATAAAAATGAGAATATTTAGTAATATCTCCATACTTAATACTAAAATGTTTAGATATTGCTTTCAATGGAACCTTATTATTAACTCCATTTCTTGGCTTGCGCAACCAATATCTAATAAACCATTTCTTTTCTCTAGCACTCATCTTTTGTAATTCTTGTGCAAAAAGAGTATAAGCATTACTATTAATTCTAGAACAATCTAACTCTAACATCATCAAAGCCTGTACTATTGAAATATCAGAATCTGTTTCATTACCAATATCTAGTTCTGCTACTGCTTCTCCAACATCTCCCCAAATAGATACTGCTGATTCTACTTCATCCTCGAATACTCCTAAAGCATTAGCAATCCAAGTTATAGCTCTACTTTCGCCAATGTTATTAATTGGATAATCTAATGAAAGAATCTGCATTACTACTCCTTTATTTCCAATACCATTTAAAGAAGAAGATATTGTTTCTGCTTTTTGGGTCGGGGTTTGGTGTTCTAATACTTCGCACATTCTAGCAAAGTTACTAAAACTCATCTATAACAACTCCATCTTTCCCATAAGCAACCCATACATCATTTACTCTAATAGCATTAGAATCAGATTTCTCCCATTCTTGTATTGTTCTATTAATAAGATGTGTAAGTTTTCTTTGCATTATTTCTGCAACTGCATCTTCTACGCCCTCTCTAATATGTGTTCTTTCTGGGAGGGCGTTTTTAAATTCTAATCTAATCTTTCTTTTACTCACTGTCATTTTTACTCAACGCCTTTTCAATTGCTCTTAATAGGTTTTTGGCTTCTTCCATATTTACCCTTGCTCCCTTACGGGAAGCATTTCCATTTACATACCATCTAATATCAAGAATATCTATCCCCCAATAATTACCTGTTCTAACAACTAATTCTTGGGTTGCATTTCTTGGTATTCTGGCTATTGTCTTTTCATCTTTTAAACTCATGTTGATACACCTTTTATAAAATTATTTAAGTCTGTTTTACTATAATAATATCTAGGAGCTTCTAACTCATCTACTCTATTTACTAACCAAACAGCCCCACCTAAACTACTTATTTGAACTATTTCATATTGTCCAAACTCTGTTTCTACTACTTTTATAGTTTCTACTTCAGGAACTAAACCAGAAACTCTGGTTAATTCAGAAGCAACAACACTAAGATTCTCTGCGACATATTTAATAATATGTCCTCTTTGAATAGGTATCTTAGCATCTACTGTAATCATCATCTTCCCTTCAAAGTCACAAACTCTACATCCTCTTCCCCTTTTACCATCAGTATTTGCACAAACAGGGCAAGGTATTTCTGCTGGTAAAGGCGCAGGGAACCTTATTGTGACTGCGGAAGATTTATTCATTCATTACCCACCCATTCTTTATACTCGCAATAATATGCTACTGTAATATCATATGGAAAGCTCGGAGTATAAATTGTTGCATTACCAATATCAGGCGCATATCCACTACTAAATAGATATCCACTTTGGTTAGCATATCCATCTATAGTAAAAGAATAATTAGAAAATACTATTGCATTATCTATTACTTCAAAACTTAAGTGTGTCGCGTTCAATGTTATTTTATTAATTTCTAGCCATGTAGAAGAATTACCCAATACTATTGTTGGTGTAGTAGAGTTATTATCTCCTACTAATACTGTATAATTCCCACTCATAACATTCCATCCAGTAGTTGTTACTGTGTTTTCATTTTCTTCTCCAGGCGGTTCAGGAACCATTTCCGCACAACCTGCTATCATACTACATATAACCATTAAGGCTATTACTTTTTTCTTCATTCTTCTTCCTCCGTTATTTGTTCAACATCTACCCATGTAAATTGGCTAAACTCTTGGTAATGAATACTACCATCCACTCTAAAGTATAGATGTGATTTTTCGCCGTCTCCTAATACAGTTGCAGAATTTAAAAATCTTTCATACATACTAACTGTAGTTAGGTCAGTTGAACTAAAATATGCTCGTCCAAAAGGATGGGTGTGAATCCACTCTTTTAAAGGAAACTTCATACCATGTGTTTGTTCATTTTGTCCACCAAAGGATACAAAGCCGGGTGTTCCAACACTAATAAAAAGATTATCATTACCATCAATTACCACTTGAACTTCTCTCGGTTTATCAAATGCTGTTAGAGACATATCCCATATTGCTTTATGAAACATTTGAACATTTAATTCAAATGCTGCTTCAATAGTTTCTTTCCAATTAGGGAGAACCTCTACAAAATCATCCCCTCTAATATCTACTAAATTATTCATTGTGAATACCCCCACCAAATTATTATTGTTGCTCCTACAAGTAAGGCCAATACAACCGGCCAATCTATTTTAGTTTTAGTCGGCCAATTTTTTGGTGTTTCTTCATAAATATAAACATCTTCTTTTACTTCTTCTGAAGTTGTTTCTTTCATTACTTTACGATATTTTGCAGCACAAGCTGCTTTACTTCTACCTAACTGTTCTATAACAGCAGGCCTTTTTGTCTTGTCTGACCAATTATTAGTCAGATATGTTATTTCATCTTCTGTCCATTTCATTTTATCTACTCCTTATATGTTTATTATTATCTTGTCTGATACTTCATCTCCATCAAACCATCGTTGTATCCATTGCGCCCCATATCCTGCAATAGCTACATGGGTAAATTGAAGTTTCTTTGGGTCATTTGTTTCATTAAAATTTTCTCCTTGACAAGAGAAAGAACCTTCTGGCCCTGTGAGAAAAGTCTCACTAAATTTTACATCTGTTAAATAACTAATCAATGCACCATTTCTCCCTTGTGCTCTTAAGTCTAGCCATTTATTTTTACAGTCTTCTTGAAAACCCTGTCTATATACTAATCTTCTTACATCTAAATTATCTGCACAACATACAATTAAATCAAACCCCATTAACTGTTGTTGTGTTAAAATAGGAAAGCCAACTTTATTAGCCTTTAACATATCTAACTGTGCTACCTTTTTCTTATTTTCTTGTAATAAGAATTTTGGTTTACTATAATTTTGATATAGAAAGTTTTTATCTTCTAAGTCATCTGGGTCGGCTATCGTTATATCATATAATCCTGTTTTATCTAAAACAGGTGCTAAATAACTACCAATTCCTCCTACTCCTATTATCAATACTTTCCGCATCCGCAATCTTCTCCTGTACAACCCTTTATACTCATAAACATATTATACCAATAACTTGCTGGTTTTTCTGGGTATCTTTCTAAATCTTCCGCTTCTTTAGCCATTTTCATAAATAATTCTTCTATTGTTTCTTCTATTGTTTCTTCCATTATCTCACCCCTGCACAAAATGCATCTACATTTAATACTTGTAGCATTTTCTTATTTACATTTAACATATCAAATAATCTATTTGCCATAATTCTACTTCCTACTGATGAACACCTACAAATATCACAAATATCTTGTTGTGTATGTTCTGCCTTTCCTCTTTTTCTTAAGAGGCTTGTTATCCAAATACTAGCCGCCATATAGCTTTTTGAAAACCTAATATCATAACCTGTTAATACAGCATTAACATAATGTACTACCTGTCTAGCATCTCTAGTAAAATCTTTACTAGCCTTTAAATCAGAGCATACTCTTTCTGTCCATGAATCTACAGGCATGTTATGTAATATATGTGATTTACCTAAATGCCTTGAAAAATATCTAGCGGCTTTAGATATTTTATGTGGGTCTTCATTATTAGTTTCTGCAATTTCAGCAATGGATATAGGTATACTATTCTCCCTTAAACATATAACAACTAACGCACATGCTCTAATTGGTAAAGAAGTTCCTCCAAACTTATGTGAGAAAAACAACTTTTTATAATAAGTATGTACTCTGTTCTTTAAAGAATTGTTTGGTAAAAATGGTGATAGCACCATATTACATTCTAATAGCCCTTTATTAATAGAGACATTTTTACTATCTCTAAATCGCTGTTGGCTTCTTTTTAAACTAAAGATTAATTTTCTATTTCTAGAAGGTATGCTTCTCATATCTCCACTCATATTGCCTACAAAAGACCCTAATGTTTGAGATGTGTCTGCTTCTTTAAAATAATGATGCCTACCACTATCTGTGTTAAATGCTGGCATGGTATCTTTAATTGATAATTTATCTTCAAATATATTTGTTACTTGAACATACCCACATTGAACGCAAATTGTTTCTCCTAGTCTATCATCTTCATCAAATTCATATCCATTACATTCTATACATTTCATTCTACTAACCTCCCCCATTTAAATGAACCATCTAATTCATCCCAATCAGGCTTAAATCTAGAAGTTTCACCATCTACAACTGATTTAGGTATATATTGTGCAATAGTAGAAACTAATTTAATAGTTACATTATCATTTAATAATGCTAATGCTCTTGCAGCATATTGGTCTCCTAAACTAGAGTTGCTATGAATATTATCAATACAAATTGGGCCTCTAAATGAACCACCTAATTTATTAATCTTCTTTTTAACTCTAGAAGCCAACTGCTTATCTGCTAAATCAGTTATATCATCATTTATAAATACATATGTTTTAACTTTTTGAGTTATAGTTTTATATGTAGAATTAATAATTACCCAATCTGCTAATTTGCCTCTTACCAACATTACTTGATATGGTTGGGCTACCTTTTCTGAGGAAATATTTATTATTTTAATTCTATTAGGATATTTTATTTCTAAGCCAGACATTAATTCTTTGGCTCTATTCTCAACAATATCTTGTGTTCTGTTTTGAACTAGAAATTCATTCATTAGTTTAAGTTGAGAACTACTTGGTTCTTCTCCCATTAGTTTTGTCCATAATTTTCTAGGAGACATATTAGCCCAAGTTTTAGCTCTAGCATGTTCATGGTAAAAATAATTAACCATAATATCTAATTCATTTATAGTTATTGGTGCCCATATACCATCAGATATTTCTAATGCTGCTTCTGTATTACTAATTAGTTTAGTATTTAGTCTACAATTAATCTTCTCTCTCTCAGCAATATTAAAGTACCAGAATGGAGTCCTATTTTCTAAAACATAAGTTACATTCTCAGGCATTGTTATCATTCTAATGATATATTGAAGAAGAGCTTGAGGATTACTCTCAAAACAAGAACGGTAAATAAATCTAGATAGAGCATATAGAAGATTTTTCTTCTTTACTCTTTGATTCATTAATTGATAATATGTGTTACCTTTTTCTATCATTACTGCCATTCCACAACTAGGCAATACAAAGGCCATTTTAAATGTTAAAGGACTTTGTGATATAGTATGTCCTCTACCTCCCCATCCTAAAACAGTTTGAAGAGTATTCTTAATTTCTGATATTAATGGTTCACCCTTTGAATATAATCTAGATTGGATATAAGTGTTTATAATATATTTATCCCCATCAGGAACTACTAAGTTACCTCGATTATCCCAATGAGTATTATAATTTCCATAGCGGTTTGCACGATGCTTTAAAAAATGTATATCATATGTAGAATAAATTTCTATATTTGTAGAACTATATGTCTCCTTATTATCATCAGCAGTATAAATTCTAAATTCACACTCATACTTATGTCCATAGTGGTCAAACATTATTATTCTCTCCTAAATTCATTGACGGGTCTCTTAGCAGTTGGTGGCATGACTTCATACCTACCCTTCTTATATATACATTGCCATCCTTCAGCAATCTTTTCATTTCTATAATTTTTCTTACGGTTAAACCAATCTTTTTCTTTTAAGTCAATTAGATATTTTATGTCGCACCCTTTCATAAAGGCATAAACCACAACAACATCTTTAGGTAGTCTTTCAAATTCATTCCAAGAATATACTACACCTTCTATCTCTGGTCTTTCTAATCCATTACCGGCCATCTTACCATAACCATCGCTTCTCTTTCTTCTTACATTGTTCTCTCTAAGATACTTCTTAAGTCCTTTTATTAAGTTTTTCTTAGTTATCCCACCATATAAATCTGCTATATCATTCATTAAAATCTACCTCTACATATTCTACATCTTTTACATAATAACCATTAGGTAATCTAATATTAATATTCCCATTATATTCTTTATTTCCTAATGGAACTAAACTAATAAATTCTAGTTCTAAACGCCTTCGCCTTTCATTATATTTATACTTCCATATAATGTGTCTATCATTCCACCTAGTACATTGAAACCTTTTTCTTTTAGCTACTTTTTCTATATTTGCAGCTACCGCTAATACATCTTCCACTTCCTTTTCAGGAAGTCTCTCTTCTAATCTCTCAATAAAGTGGGGCGTTACTATAGCCCAAAAATAATGGAAGCCGTCTTCCTTTATCACTTTATGATGAATAGCTGAAAAAGGATTAAACCATGCACCACAAGCAGTACATTTTAGTTTACCATTTCTTTCTATCTCAAAGTTTTTATTTCCACATTTACAATCATTAAATCTCATTTTTATATTCCTCTATTTTTATTTCTTTGTTCGCTTTTATATATCCAGCTAATTGTTTTAATTCTTTAATCTTATTATTAAATTCACTATCACTATCTACTAAACCCGCACATATGTAAATACGACGCAGGAATTTTAGATATTCTCTAATCTCATATTTACCATTAATTGCATCTTCCGTTGCTTTATTAAAAGCATTATGTAAAGTTTCCCCACTATTATAGGGATAGTTTACACGATTAGAAGATACAAGTGTTGGTAATATTTCCTTTATTCCGTTAATCTCTTCAGCCAAATAAGGCTGGATTAACTTTACATGTTCTGGAGTGCGTATTATTTGATAACTATATTTCACACGCACCACCAGCACATGCCGCTTCTTGCCCAAAATTAGTATCATCTTCTGTTTCTACTATTTGAGAAAGGTCTAATGTCTTAAGAGACTTTAACATCTCTTCATATCTATTCTTAGAACAGGCTTCAAATGGCGGTTGATTATACGATGTTTCATCATTTGGGAAACAAGATAATCCATTATAGAAATGTCTGTTTAACCACATCCATTCTCCAACTTCATCCCAATCGCCTTTGTTAATGTAAACTGTAGCAGATACATTATGAGTATTCTGTCCATTATTATGCCCAGGATTAACCCACCTAACTGTTGTGTTTTTTACTCTTTCTAAGAACATAAAAGTATCTTCTTGGTCTTTCGTTAATGCCCCTGTTGGTGCTTTCTGTGGTATTTCAATAATCATTCCATCAGGATTGTCCATATCTTCCACAATTAATTCGGGGTGATTATCAACTAAATATTGGCATATATTTTCTACCTTACCTACTCTAATCCTTCTAATATAATAATCAGAATGCCATGCGTGAATACCAGATGAAGAACCACAAACCATAGATGCAGTTCCACTAGGTTTTACACAAGTAATTCTTGATGCAGCATTAATTCCTAAAATGTCTGCCCATTCAGCATTAATACCTTTAGACATATAAGCTGTGCCCGTTATATCTAAATTAGTTACTTTATTAGAAGCTAATCCTGTCATTGATACACCCAATAAAGCATCCTTTTCAGTTGTTGTCTTCCAGATATCTCTTAGATAATGGAAGTCAGTATAAGATGCTTGGAGTGTTCCTAATATTGTTGCTGCTTCTACTCTCTCATTTAGGTCATTTTGGTCTTCTATTGTAGAGCTATTTATCTCTGTTAAATTACAAAATTGATAAGGTCTCAAAGCTATCTCACAACAAGGATTAGTTCCCCAATCTTTATCATTAGTTAAATAAATTCCCGGTTCTCCTGTGCCTCCAGCTTCTATTCTATCCCAAATATCATCAAAGAAATCCTTTTTAATCCTATGTCTTAGTAAAACAACAGAGTTATTTGCTCTATATCTTTGAGAGTCGGTTTCTTGCCAACGCATTCCTGATTTGCAGTGCATCATTTGTAAATCATCTGCACTAAATAATGAAATAAGAGCAGCCCTTCTATTTCCACCTGCTGTAACAGCCTGTGCTAAATGGCACATAATATCATGACATTCTAATGTTGTTAATTGTGAGCCATCTTCTTTAGTCTGCAATATATTTTCTATTTTTACCATGCATAACCTTAGAGGCTCAGGGCCTGGTGCTTTACCACCTCTTGTTTTCAACCTTGCTCCCTTTGGTCTAATATCATCATAAATAAATCTAGGTCGCTGGGTTAATTCACCAGTATAGGAACGGAATAGTTCCTTTACTGCATCTGCCCAACCTAAAATAGAATCTTGAACTAATATTTTTCTAGTTCTATCTTTATTTGGTTGTCTGATTTCTGGTAACATTCTTACATGATGTTGTTGAACAGAATAGCCTAATCCTGTTCCATTCATCAATAAAAACATTGCTTCGTGGAAACACTCAACAGAATCTACTGGCATATAAGCACAATTGTACATGCTGTTTGGTGCTATTTCTATGGCTTTACCTGCATATTGCATTGACCTCATAGATGGTAAAACCTTGAACGGTCTAACAAAGTTATTATAAACATCTATTACTTTCTTATACTGTTCTGTTTTTTCATCATAACCTAACTCTTGAAGTTTCTTTAAATGCATATTCAAATTTCTATCTACTATTTCATCCCATGTTTCTTTACGGAATTCATGGTTTAGCCATTTTGAGTATTTCATATATACTGTAATATCACTTAATATTTTACTGTCTAATTTCATCTTTAACATCTCACTGATTTTCTATATGGCATTTCTGCTAGATTGGTGAATGCCGACACCCATTGACCGTTTCTTTTAACAGTCCATTGCTTTTCTATTTTTATTTCCCATTCGGGAAAAGTGTTTATTGCTTCAGTTCCATATATTTCTACTAACTGCTGATAGTCTGTGAAAGTCTGTCCATTATATTTAATGCACATCTCTCCATCACAAATTATTTGTGCTTTGGAACTATAAGCTAACATATGACCTAAAGGATAAAAGTCTGCTCTAACTACAGCTAACCCTTCATGAATCATATATCCTTCTTTGACTGTCCAACCAAATATATTCATTAAATCTGGTAAAGAGTCAGCCTCTACAAAATTAATATTATCCTTTAACACGACAACGCCCCCTGTTTAGAGGGCGGCTGCATTAGGCTAAAAAATACAGCCAACCCTCAGTTACCAGTGTTTACTGGATACCGCCAACAATGGCGGGTATTAAATCAACGGATTCTACTGAATCCCAACTAACTTCTGAAATCATTTCTCTAGAAGTTAAATCACCATCAATAATCACCCAATGTGATGGGTGGTCATTTATTTGGTCTATTACTTCTGATTGCGTAGCAACCAGTTCTGTGTGTCCTGTTTCGTTAATTATTGTCAATAACATTGCAATTCCTCGGTAATTTTCTCTAAGAGAACCTACCTTATCAACCTTGCGTTTGCCGAGACTCTAAGAGCCTAGCACTCATCAGATTGATGGTTTCCTCATATTTTATTACTAATCCCTGCAAACCTTGATTTGCAGTTAATAGGTTTTGGTAACCTATACTTATCTGATTCAACTTATTAGTCAAATCCTCTACTTCTTCTTCCAATTCTTTTTTTGTCTTCTTCTTGTCATCTTCAGCCATAGTAATCACTACCCCTGTTTCCTTTTAGCCTTCTAATATTCTTACTAGCTTCATCTTTAGATATATTGTCTAAATCGCCTTTATACCCTAATCTCATTAGATAATTCTTTTGTCTCTCAGTTGCGGGTTGAACCTTTCCATCCCCATCTAAAATATCCCATAATTTTTGGACTTGAGATTCTGTCAATGTTAAACCCTTAATCATTTTCCCTTTTATATCTAATAGGAATCCTTCCTCCCAAGTGTCTTTGCCCTGTTCAGGAACAAACGGTTTTATCCCATAATATTCACAACTGTCCTTAAATTTCTCGTCGTGTTCTATGTTAACTAAATTATTCACAACTTTTTGTTTCCTTTCAAACTCTCGTTGCTTACGCCTCGCCTCTCTTTTCGCATATTCTTCTAGCGTTTCGGCTCGCCTCGCCAACATTTTGTCCTCTTTTTCGATTTCTGCCTTAGCGGTTTCCACATTAAAGTAGAACATTAACAAATCATTGTAAAGCTTTTGATTAGGCCATCCCTTTGTTCTTTGTTGTGCTTTAGTATTATCAGGATGATTCCATCTCCAAACTATTGAAGCCATTTTATATCCCGGTGCTCCATACTTGCCATCTGATGCTTTTCTAACAAAGGTCTTATCTCGATACATTTTATAGTTACTATCGTAATATCTACCTTTTCTTCTAACATTTACTCTTAAGTCTAAATCCTTAACAGTATTAAACATCTTAATAAATTCATCACCATGCATTTTCCACCATGCATCCTTCTTTAATGATTCTACTCTTACTGTAATCCATTCTTCAATCATTTCATCAGTAATTGCTTGTTCATCTAAATTAGTTTCTTCAGCAATAGCTCTAAGAATCATATAAGAGTTAATATGGTCTGAACCCACACATTCTCTTACATCAGTTTCAGTATTATGAATTTCAAAATGATACACAATATCATGTCCACATAAACACTTATGAATATGTTGATTCGCCCAATCAGGTACATCACCTAATGTTGTCCACCAAACTTCTCCTGTTGCAATCCATTCATGTTTTGCTTCATCATAGTTATCAGCAACAGATAGAGCAACCATTCTTTCTTTTAGTTTCCTATCCCATCTTCCATTACCTAATTCTCTTTTGGGTACAATAGTCATCTCATCACCACCCAACGACAACAATTATCAGTTCTAATTCTTAATCCGTCTATTACCATTCCACAATTTTCACATATTTCTGTCATGTTATCACTCATCCGACTGTTCACGAAATCTAACAACTCCGGGGTCTCCTGTTATGATTCTTTTTCTTTCCTCATAATCTTCTTTAGAGCCATCTAAATCTTCTCTATATGGAGATTTATTTATTACCCTACGAAATTGAATTCTAGTACAACCATATCTTCTCATATAATAATTATCTTTATCATTCATTCTTCTTCCTCTCGTATAGAATTATAACAAAGATTGGTTATAATATTGTTTAACCATTCTTCATTATTTACATTATAAGACATAAGCAATTCTAAAATTTGCTCCATGCCTTCATCTATTCCTTCTTTCTTAATTATTGCTCTTACTATTTCATTTGTTTCCATTTTTATTCCTCTTTCTACAATGAGGACATGACCTAGCCCTAAAAGCTAAACCATATCCACATTTACTACAATGTATTTTTGCCATTTTATCACTCTATGTTACTCATTTTACCATAACAGGTTATACCATTTCTAGTTATACCACAAGTCTTGGTATTTTTATTTACACTAGACATAGCAGTTCTACCACATCTATTACATTTCATTTCTCTATAAGGCATTATTTTTCCACCTTATCGCCGCAATATTTACACTTCTCACCATCTCTGGCGAATTTACAAAATTGACAGTTATAGTGAGTTTTCATTCTTCTTCACCTAACCTTATTTGTAATACTGCGCAGTCTTCGCATAAGTCTTTTGTCTTACACATCCATTCTTTACAAAATGGGCATCTAATCCGAACTATGCCAGACATATCATTCTAGCCTCTGAAATGCCCTTTGGTCTTTTAAATGAGCTGTTAATAGCTCATCTATCTTTCCGTATAATGATTCTGCACATCCAGCAATAACCTTTCTATGTAAAGAAAGCCATATTGCATGGTCTCTATTTATAACTACTTTTGGCATATCATTATCATCCATTGTTATTACAATGGGTGGCATTTCAACATCATCTATCAATCTAAACTCAATCTCTTTCTTTGTTTCTTCTACAAACATTAATTTACTCCCTCCCCTTTCTCTAAGGATTCCTTTAGCCTAGCTTCTTGGTCAAAGGTATTCTTTTGAATTTCAAGTTCGTTATCAAGATTCTTTAATCTCATTACTGCCGAGTCTACAACTTGACTTTCATTTAACCTTGTCCATTCTGGCATATGAACCCATTCAATTTTCATCACTAAGGGATACGCAATACTTAGCATATCACCTTCTTTAGTTCGAAGGTTTAAAAATGAATTAGCCATAGGCATATTCACATATATCATCTCTCCTTCTACTACTTCCATTTGCTCTTTATAATTTTCAGCTTCCTTATATTTATCCATACTATAGGTTACCTTCATTATTAGCTTATTTTCTTTTCTCCAACTCTTCATAATATCTTCCCCAACATTTATCCCAAATTCCAGAACCTATTAAGGGTTTGCCCTCAAGTTATTGAACCATTCTTCATAAAGCTTCTCTTCATGCTTTATAACACAATCACATGGTTCTGGAATAAATTCTGCTATTGCTATTTGTTTCATTATTACGCCGTGTATACATTTTTTACATTTCATTGTTTTCACCTTTAATTTGGTGCTCCATACGGGATTTGAACCCGTGTCATCAGGTCGAAAACCTGATATGATGGGCCATACTACACCAATGGAGCATTAAGCCTTAATAATAATTGGAGGGCCATGCAGGATTTGAACCCGCAACTTCCGGGTTAAAAGCCCGACGCTCTACCTGATTGAACTAATGGCCCATTAATTATTATTATTTGAATATGGTGGACAGGGTAGGATTTGAACCTACGAAGCACTACGCACCGGAGCTTAAGTCCGGCCCCTTTGACCAAACTTGGGAACCTGTCCTTATAATCTTGAGTAAGGGCTTACATGGTTAAACCAAAGCCTTAACTCAATAGTGAGTGTAATTGATAGGAAAATGATTTAATCGCATCATTGTTAAAAGTTACTACCTCTGTGAAAATACCCATCAGGTATATGTTACTACATTAAAACATCGTCATATTTTGATGTTAATGCGCAACCAGATAACAAGTCCATTTTTACTTGCAAACCTATCTCTACTCTTGCATAACAAGAGTACCAAGCCATGAATCAAACTGGAAAAGATTATGACTTAAAACCCTATTTTTATAATCACAGTTTTTTAGGGGTTGAGTGTGTTATAGGAAAACAGAACGATACAAATATTTTTGTGCCGAGTTAAATCGTGTGTGGTTGCAGTCAGGGGCAATTTTCTGTTTTTAATACACAAACCTATAATCCTTAATAAAGGAATTAATCTCTTAATTGTATTAATAGTAATACTAGATAGCCTATTAGGTCTTTTATTACATCTTCATCTGATTCTAGAGATGCATTACCTTGCATTAATCTATTAAGTTTATCATCAATTCTAACCTTAATCTGTTCAGTTTTATCTGATGTAGAAAAGATTCTAATTGGTTGTAATACTGAATCCCCATATTGATTATTCTTTTGTATAAGGAACCGATTAATTTCGTTCATTGTTTTAGATATTTTCAATCCTGTTTCAGTATACGGTGAAGTCTCACTTTGCTTCATATATTTCATGTGTTTATCCCATTGTTGTTGTTTACCAGTATCAACTATTTTCTGAGGATAAGGTATATTAGGATAATTCTCATACACTTTCTTAATGTCTGCTTTAACTTTCTTTGATAGAGCAGGCTTTCTTTTTGAAGCCTTTCTAGTCCTTCTAGGTTCAATAACTCCTTCTTTTTGAAGCTTATAAAGCTTCTGGGTTGTTGACCCAATACTTCTGCCTATTTTAGCAGCTATGTCCTTAACAACCATACCTTTGTTCCACCAAAGGATTAGTCGTGTTTCTTCTTTCTTTGTCCATTTTACCATGTTAATCACCTTATGTTAATAGGTTTTGAATTTCCAGCGATTCCAATTCCATATCATTTACAATTTGTTGGAATCGTCATTTTGATTTAGTTAGCCCCTCTTAACCTAATCAAAATGTCTCACTTTCGATTCGTTTCCACATTTCCATCATTTCCAGCCCCCCGCCAAGAAGGAAGGAAGGAAGGAAGGAAGGAAGGGAGAGAGAGGGGGTGTAAATGAGTGTAATAATGTAAATGATATATAATATCATAGTTATATATTCTAACTCATTCATTTTGTCTCTCTCTCGTTTCCAATTCCAAGTGGAAAAGTGTAATCGTCTGCTCCCTTATCATATCATATAAGATATATCATATTGATATGTGTATAGTATATGTGATATAATATACATAGAGAGTCTTCTCTTTGCTATGCAAGTAATGGTGGCGTTTTCACATCATAAGATTTTACGCCATTGATTCTGATTAGTATAAGTAGGCCTTTGGCGGAATGCGCGTTAAAGAGGCCATTGATTCTAATTGCCGCCGACACTCACCTATAATCTCTTGAGTATATAAGTCCAACCGCACCCCTCGATGCCCTCCGAACTATAATAGAGATTCCTCAAACCATATGGTTTCTTGATACTTTGTCATTCAAAAACCTGATTTTGGAGGCCGACAGGAAAGGGCGACTAATCCCCTTCCTGCCGACCAGAAAGATGCTGCTAACTAAGGCATGAAAGAAGGGGATTACTCCTCTTCCTCCACATAGTCGTATTCTGCACAGTCGGCTAATCCATCTAATGAACCGTCCCACTCTCCAGATTTGTATAATTCTCGTGCTGTCTGCTTTGCTTTCTTAGCGAGCGTATTAGCGTAATCGTTAGCATCAACGAACACAGGGGGGCCTGCGCTCTTTCCATGCTTTCGTAGTAGTGGCTGAGAATACTGCGCTGTTGAGCTAAAGAACTCATAAGCAGCCTCTCGGATAGCTTCAGCAGCAGAATCAACTACTACTGATGCTGCAGCAGGTAGCAATCCTTGATTACCTCTGCGCCATACAACCTTACCTGAAGGAAAATCCTTCAACATCGCTTTTATTGATAGAGCTAGTGCAGCTCTATTATCTACATTGTTATCTCCTGTTTCAATTAGCATTGTTGCTAATGACCTAACATCGTGTGGTATTGCCCCATCAACATCACCATCAATGCAGGAGCCAACCTTCATCTTTACTGATTCCCAATTTACTTCATCCATAATATTCACTTCCGTGTTTCTCTCTTGCCTCGTTAGCGGCAATCACTTCATTTTCCATGAGTATATAAGAGGTTTCAAACAAAGCGAAACCATATGGTAATGAGGGTTTTTCAGGAATACAAATGAACAAGGCTAGAAAAACAGGCGATTTTTCTTTAGTCTAAAATCTTAGTGTGTTTTCTACACCTTTATTTCCAGTGGAGTTGCTATTTAACATATTGTCTAAATACAACCATATGGTCAATACTTTGTTAAAAAGACCGGAAGGTGGGGGAGGCCTAATCCACCCTACTCTTCCTCCTGACCCCCATTATCAACGATTACGGGATAACCGTCCTCGTTATACGAACCGTCCCAGAAATATCTCTTCTCTGCGTTGTTCGTGGTATATGCGTTGAAGGCGGCATTCAGGAAAAGCCTCTCCTTCTTCGTCATATCCTCTGCGTAAGCCTCTGCCCCATTGTCCATATCCGAATAAAGGATACCACCAGACTTTCCGTGTGTTCTTGCTGTTCCAGAAACTAATGGATAAACGACTGTCTCCATGTTGTCGCTGAACTGTCCGAGATACTTATCAAAATCGGACTTTACTGCGGTAGTCATCAATGACTTCCTACCGCCGCCAATAGGGGAGTTATCCAAATCTGCGAATACTCCGCTAATGCTCGACCAATGCCTCTTGCGCAAATCGGGCTGAGAATCACCTATTGCGAACAATCCGTCCACAATGACTCTCCTTCCCTCATGCTCTGGGTTTGCTGCAAACCACTCGGCAATGTGTTCCTTCTTATTGCTCCATACGCTGTCTTCCATACTGTAATCAACCATAATTTATCACCTCTTTAGATGAGTAGGGGGTTAGGCCTCCACCAATCACTTAATTTTACTTGATTATTTAAGGTAGATTTTAAGCAAAGTAAGCTACCATATGGTGGTAAATGCGTAAGCATGTCATTTACTTGCTCGGCAGGATATAATGAGCAATAAATGAAATAACCCTATAATCTGAAATTACGGGGTCAGTTTTGGCAAGCCATAAACTGTTTAATTTAGTTCTACTAACCTGCTTAATGCAGTATAAACTAAACATTGTTTATGTACACACAAAAGCATGACCATATGGAGACTAGGGGGTGAGTTTTAGTGTGCATTAAGCACACGCTATACGATTTAAAACGAAGCACGAGTTCCTCATTAGGGTAAGAGATAATTAACTTATTCTCCCACCATATGGTAGTTTGCTTTGTAATAACTACCTTAAATACTCATAAGATAGTATATTATTGGAGAGGGGCAACCAACACCATTAGAACAGTATATCGTAGCCGAGCGGTCAATGCCTGTTAGGGTCAATTGGTTTAATGCTTAAGGGTTTCAATGAAACCCCCCTCTCCTACCGATGTGATATTATGACAGACGAAACACCTACAATTATTCAGCAGATAAACGAACCAAGATATGTTCTTGAAGTTAAGCATATGAAATCTGGTTCATCATTAGTATTATCTATTAGCAAGCTAAGAGTTAGTGGAGATAACTTAGAGGATGTTATGAATGACCTTAATTCAGCTCTAAGTGATTATCTAGGCATAACTGGAGATGATTCCAGTTAGTCTGGTATTGATTACAAAGTTCAATACCATATGGTTAGGTTTCAGGTGTTGCACACTTGTGCTAGAGTTTCGCTAATAGTTAAACATTAAGTTTAAGCATAGCGAGGTTAGTAGCGAAACTTGCAACGCGCAGAAAATAACCAGAAAATGGGGATTATATAATTACATTATTAACAACCATATGGTTTAGGCGAAGCCGTGTATAAATATTTTATATTTAATTTACCCCAATCTTGTGGTTAACGGTAGAATACGCCAACAGATAGAGAATACTGTTTAGTTATAGCTATATACGCTTAATGCGTACTTGTACACAAGACTAAACAGCTTCTCATTATTCTGAGACCCATTCTACCAACACCATATGGTTTAGCAAATAGTGCATTAAGCAGCTCCATTGGAGTTTGTGGTCAAAACCAGACTGAAGAGGAGATTTAAAAAAAATAAATTAAAAAATGGGGGAAACGAGTGAATTTTACTCCCTCCTCAGATACGAGAGTAAAATTACTACTCTATGTTTTCCCATATAATATAACGCACTTCGTTTGTTAAATTATATTAACACCCATATGGCAGGAAAGTTATACATTATGTATAAGCTTAAGCGATACTTGTGCCTTATGGCAGCTAAATTCTGTCACTTGTGACATAAAAACACCTTTACTAAAATGAATGAGAACGGTTTTACAAACCTTATTAATTCTTAATATCATATGGTTCGAGGTGGATAAAATGTGTCGTTAAGACAGAGTAGTGGGAGCGTGAACTGTATTTTATCCTTGAAGATACCTTAAATGAGGATATTATAATTACATTATTAACTACCATATGGTTAGAGGGTACATAAACTGCGCGTATAGTGCATGTTTAGTCAAGCATAGCGGTCCTCGAACCTGAAGACTTCAGGGAATATATCTTCTTCACTACGGTATTGTAGCCTCCAGCACAATACAAGAAGATATATGCTTAATGCATACCCATATGATAGTATACTTTGTGTAATACTATCTTATTAACTCAATTAAAATTAGTTAGGTGTCCTTCGACGGAGGGATACGATGTGGCTGAACAACACCCATTCTGACGGTGTAAAGCAGAAGTATTGGGGATTAGCGTCCCAGCGAGTCAAACCAAGATTAAAACATTGGAGACAGTACAACGGAATTAGCGTTCTATTACTTCGTGGCGGCGGGTTAAGCAGTATATTGGAAAATAGAAAGTTGGAACCCATGCAACTTGTAGGTGAGAGAAATCAAACCCTACCATCACTTCATTAAGACAGTTTTGCAAGTTTCTGTCTAGATAAATAAAAAACTTCGCCAACTCAATAGTGTATAAGTCATCGGCTAATCAAAATCTAAATCCTAATGCGTTAGTTTAAACCGATGCATCATTATTGAGTTTTGAGATTTATTTAACAAAGTATTATCATATGGTCGTAGACCGGATAGGGATATAAGACAGTGCCAGTCTAAACTGGCAAGTTTCTCTCTAACATATTAGATGAGCACTTAATGTGCTTTCATGTAGAAACTATGCCAGAGCCGCTGGCATGTCTTAACCGTTTCATTACATTCACTTATCCATATGGTCATGCGAACGCATTATGACCAGATTAGGCAACTTTACGGATAAATATTGGGTTCATATAATTGTAGTTACCATTACAATAATAAGTATTATTGCATTATTCTTTGATTGAACCCAATATCTTCCTATTGCCATATGGTAGTGGAGTAATCCTTGAGGAACTATTAATAGTCTGTAATAAAATACGAAGTACAGCGTTAAGCTGGTTAGATAACTATAGTTACGAGACTTAAAGTGTACTTAAGGGATTGAACACTACCCGATGGGAGTAAGCTATAAATAAATTATTAGCATTCTCATATGGTTGTTTATAACTTGTGGGAAAAGAACTCTTCTTTGGAGCACAGTTAATAAGATGACAACCTTAAATCGGGTTTGGCATTTCATTTCATAATGTACATCGAAAACAGAGTAATAGTATCCTGACATATTATTCGCGCTTAATGCGCTACAGATACTATTATCCACTTCGTCTCTGTTTCTCGTACATTACGACAAACCATATGGACATGAGAGTATAGGGTAAAGAGAGTTTTCTATATGTTAGAGCTGCAAGTTTGCAGTGGTGCTCATTTACGAGGTGACAACTAAAGTATTGAAATAAAACGCATTAAGCGTTAATACAGTTGGCACCGTTAGCTAATAGAGTATCTATAGTATGCGTAAATGAAGCTATACTGCAATATTGCAGTCGGCTAACATATAGAAAACTCATCGTCGCCCTTAACGGAGTGTCCTTAAGCACATCCCTAAACCCTTTAGGGTATATATAATGTCTATTGAAAGCGTGTGCTTAACGCACCATGCCTTGATTACGCCCTCCGTGCATATTCAAGACATATTCACGCTATTTGAATCAATAGCCATTCTTATTACCATATGGTCATGCGTTAGCATAACGAGACCTTAAGGAACATTTACGAAAATGAGTTGTTTAGACTGCTCTTCTGTCTCGTATGTATAGCACTGCTGCTTTATCTCGGATTAACGACAGAACCAAGGTATGACTGTAGTATATCTTTTGAAAACATGACTACATCCGAGATAGCATGGTGCTATCATACTCCAGAAGAAGGCGTCTAATACACTCCATTTTCTATTTCCATATGGTCGTAGACCTTAAGGGACCGTTAACCCATACACACTTTTTATACACATCTTTATTGGTGACTTAATGCACCTTATCAAAAAGTGGTAAGTTGTTAACTTCTTCGACCCATATGGAAGTAAGGTTTGCTTGCTGCTAATATCCTTCATGGTGAATACAGGTACTGCGAAGCAGCAGCATTAAGCTGCTGGAAGGAAGGAAAGGAGTAGTAAGAGGCCAATCTTCCCGATGAGGTGTGCAGGCATGAATATGCAGCAAGACTAATGCTGCTGCACCATTCAATGCCCTATTATCACACCATATGGCTTTGCCTTCGATTTTTTTTCTTAATCATTAATATTTAATTATTAGTTGTGTGTCATAAGATTTTGTTCTTCCAAAGCCTAATTTGATATACTACCCGTAGGCGTGTGCATATAGAGAACTGTTAGGTGTGTCAACTTTGATAGTTAATCATAAATAAAAACGCGGTGGTGTGATAATGAAAAAGAATACAAGTAATACCTGTTCTGTCAAAGTATGTTTAGCTAACTGCATTCATTCAAGTAAACACAGTAAAGAGTTTATCAATAAGCACAAACCTACTTGCACATTAGATGAAGTTACACTCAATGCTTTGCACCAATGCGAAATGTTTAAAGACGCATCGTATTTAAAGTATATTAAAAAGTAAATATTAATGTTTATTCTTATTCTGGTTATGGATGAAAGTTAATCTAAAAAAAAACGCAAGTGCCACAAAAATTCCAGGTCAATTTTTCAATATTAAAGGTCTGATATATTATGACATGGGAATCAGTATTAAAATCACCCATTCCTACGAGACTTAAGAGATTTTGTAATTCAGCAAAAACAATATATGGTTATGGTTGGAAGAATATACTTGAAGATATTCTTCAAAAAGAAGTTCTGTTAGCTAATGTTCGTGTTGACCCTAATAATCATGAGGCTACTGAACGAATGTTTGATATTGAGAATATAAAAATTGGACGAATGATGAAGCAGGATAGAGAGAATAGGTTGTATGATGTTATATATTTGCCAAATCCTAAGAAAGTAAGTCGTTGGCAATGTAATGAATTTATAAAGTTATTAGTTACAATTTGTGAAAATAAAGAAAAATATACAGGTAAGATTGGTATAGAGGTTGAGCCGGGCCATATTATTGAGTGGAGACCTGCTGAGTATGGTTCGTTTAATTATTTAGAAATAATATGTGGTGCTTTAAGTATGTGGAATATGGGAGTTGATAGTCTTAGAGATATTGATGAACAAAGCGAGAAGTATTCAACAGGTGAATGGTAATGAAAGTATTAGAGATTTTAAAAAGAGACAATTGTTTTCAGCAAGCAAAAAGAGATACCTTTAGGTTGTTAAATATTTCAGAAATAACAGTTGAAGATTTTAATGAAATACCTAAAGAAGATTTAAAGGCACAAGCAAAAAACGCAATGGGAAATAAACTTAGAACTATTGATTCAGAAGAGCTTTTAGAAATGTTAGAGGCTTTAAGTGATGATGAAGCAAAGGAAGAACTTAGTGGTGAATTACAACATTTATATTTAGGTGCAAAAAGAATATTGAGACAATGGCAAAATTGTAAAAATGTTAAATCTTGGGATGAGGGCTAATATGTGGTTTAATGAAGTTTTAAAAAACGAAGTACAATTAGTCGAGGGTGAGGATTGTTGTGAATTAATTAGAAACCAACTTCCTACTATTAAAAATTTTAAAGATTTACCTGATGCTTATGTTGAATATGTTTGGGATGCAGATTGTGACCGTGTATTAGAATTATTCGAAGAATTGAAAGAGATTCGTGATTCAAAAGAAGGTGGATTACAAAAATTAAAGATGTTAATGGGGCCAGAAATTAATCCTTCTATTGGAGAATTATCTGCTATTCTTGAAACCAGCAATGAATTATTATCAAAATGGAGAGAATGTGAAAAAAACAATCTAGAACTAGCGAGTATAGGTTCTAATTTAAGGTAGAGGTGATAATATGTGTGATGCATGTGATGAATTATTAAAAAATGATAAAGAAGAGAAAAAAGATTGGCGTGAAATAATGAAAGATTCAGGTTATGGAACAAGAGCGACTGAAGCAACAGCTTTAGGTTTATCTGATGAGGATTTAGCAGGCATATTTGAAACTCAAGAAGAAGAAGCAAGGTATCATTATGGAATAAAGTGTCATTATTGTGATGATGCAGCAGAATGGAAATGTCTAAATGGATTACATAATGGGTGTAGTTATGATGGCCCATCAAATGACGGTATTCAAGTATGTGGTTCATCTAGTGAATTTGCTCAAAATAATAGAAGTAAATACCCTGAAGGACATAAAAGCTATGCTAAAGAAATTAATAATGGACATGAGTTTGCACCCATACATGAATATTTCCATCATGATGATAAAGAAGGATATCATACAAGGCAGGATAAGAGAAGATAAAAATGTTTAATCCTCTTAGATTTATAATAGATTTAATACTAGGTATAAAGGCACTAGGAGGATTTAGACCATGAGTTGGTGGACAGTTATGAAAGTTACTGGTCTTTATTTGAAAGGAGGGGTTAGAAGTAGAGCATTAAAAAGTGCAGTAATAGACTGGGCAGAAGACTATGAAACTGGACAGTCATTACATTTACCATCACATTTAACACTATTAAGTCCTAAAGGTAGAAATTTTAGAGATATTTATACTCCATATTTAATAGAAGAAGTTAAGAAACGAATACTTAATGAGAATTTACCACCAAAAGATGACACTAATATTAGTAGATTAGTAAAGAATCATTTAACTAAAGATTTTGCATTACCGATGGCAGGTATAGGATATAAAGTAGCAAAAATATTAAAGGTTATTGGATGGGAACCAATAAGGCGTTCTGGAGAGTGGAAAAAATTATGAATTGGGAATCAGCATTAAAAGCAGGGCCTAAGTGTTTAATGTGTGAAGATGAAGAAGGCAACAGTATTCCTATGGAAAAGGTATATTCAAAACAAGTAGGTAATAAATGGAGGGTTAGATATAAATGCCCTCTTTGTGATAGAACAGAGGTATTTTAATGACTTGGTTTGATATAACTAAAAGAGGATTTGGAATGAGTAATCGTTCTAAAAAATTAGTAGACGAAGTTATGTTAGAAGTTGACGAACCTTTAAATGCTAGAGCAATAATGAACTTAATACATGAGAAGTTGGAAGAAACAAAACATGCAAATAGAAGAAGACATATGTTCCCTACTACTCAAGAACTTCAGTATTATTTATCAAAAAGTAACAAATATCAGAAAGGAGCATTTGACATTTTTACAGGAAGACAATTATCCAGTCCTTATGGTGGTCAAAACTATGAGATGAAATATTGGAAGGGAATGGAATGACTTGGTTTGATGTAATGAAAGTAGAATTCTTTTATGATGAAGAAGAGAGTGCTAGTGGTCAACATAGTAGAACAACAGGGCCAATGATTAATTTAGCTCAGTTTAAACATTATACTGATGATGAAAAATTAAGTGAAAAATTAGTAAATGTTATAATACATGAAAGTGCTCATTCTGCTGTTGATACAGTAGCTATGGACGAATATTATTTAGTCCCGGCATTATTAATTAGAAAACAATTAAGTAATTTACATGCAAAAATTATAGCCCTTTCATTTGGCTCTAAGAAGGAAATACGGGAAGGAAGCATAGATACAACTGATATTGATTCAGCTAAAATAAAAGATGCCATAGATAAAATGGCCGCATATAATTTAATGGATGAAATATTTGCTAGTTATGCAGGTAAGGATGAAGCAGCCTCAAGAATAGTGCTAGAAAGATATGTTGAAAAGAACACAAAAAAGTTTACAGACCTATTTACAAATTCAATAGAAGCGGCAACGATGACTTTTATGGAAAGTATGAAAGATAAAATTCCTATTGGCACAATACAAATACGAGCAAGTATGATAAACCAAGCTATGTATGACTCAATACAAAGCTTGGCTAAATATTATAAAGAAAAACAACATAATTATCTTCTTAAGATATTAAAGGTCGAGTTGGAACATGATTTAGAACCCGGATTTTATAAAGACCTACTTAGAGAAATAGTAAGAACAGAAGGGTTTGAGTTATTAGATGAATATCTAAAAACAGGTAATACAGATTTACTTATGGTTCATAAATTTAATGTTAGACTTATGCAAGAAATGAAAAGGCGAGGTCTTGTGGATGAGAAAGGAAACCTTAGAAGAGGTAAATAATATGTCTTGGTTTCAGATAATAAAATCAAGATGGGAACTTGAAGCAAGTGAAAATGACGAAAGAAGGGTTGGCGAAAGTCGATTAGAAGAATCAAGAATTTGGGAAGATATGGAAAACCCTGAAGAGATGAAAAATTTTATACTTAATGAACAAATAAGTGACCGTATACAATGGGGAGAAGGAAATCGGAGTATTGATAGATACAGCGACTTAATACATTTAGAATTAAAGGATAAAACCTATGTTGGTTTTGATAAATTCATTACTGATTTTAAAAAATTACTTGGGCCAACATGGAAATATCAAGGAAGGGACCGAGAAGAAAAAGGAATATCTAATCAAATATATTGGGCAATAATAGAAATAACAAATGCGGTGACACAATCTAGAATAGATTATAAAAGAAAACACACAGATTCTAAATCACATGATAAAGATAAAAATAAAGAGATAATTAGAATGAAACTACTTGAAATTATTAAGGAACATTGTAATCATCATTTTTATAATAAAATAAGAAGTACAGTTTATCCATACCAGAAGTTATTCTGGTGAGAAATTCGAGGAATATAAATGACTTGGTTTACTGTTTTAAAAGATTCTAAGCGACCCGGCAGGCCGAGCCGGGCTTATCCAATAAAGTGGAATTCAAAAGAACGCTTATCAGAAATCAAAGTTTGGCTGCTTGAAATTTTTAATGTTCCTTTAGAAGAACTAGACAAACTTAATTACCCTCACGATTTAGTTGCAAGATTAAGAAAAAAATCTAACTTAGAAGTAATTGATGAACACCATTTTACTTTATTAATGATGTTATCTGAAAAAGGTAGGTATCAGGAATTATTAGATGTATTAGATAACCTATTAAAGACTGCTGCAAAAAACAGAGCAAAAGAAAGCAGAATGAAGAGATATAAAGAAATCAAGTCAGACCCTGTTAAATATGCAAGACACCGTCAAGCAAATAAAGAAGCAACAAAAAGGCATAGAGATAAAAAGAGGAATAAAGAATGACTTGGTTTGATTTAGTTAAATCTTCAGAAATGAAGGAATTTGAAATGCTTGCTGAAAAGTATGCAGATAAAGGGGATATGATTCATTTAGACTATCTTAGAAAGAAACATGGAAAGAAAAGTAATGAGTTCTATAAAGCTTTAGAAACACAAATAGAAGATGCAGTAAGTGAAGAATGGTCTTCTATTTCTGATATTATTAAAATATTAAGAGATAAAAATCCAAGATTGAAAGACACAGATGAAAACTTAACAGCTTTTCTTAGAAAGAGATTAAATGATATGAACATTCAAACTAGAAGAGAACCAGCCCCCGGAAGAACAGGAATGAAAACTTATTATAAGGTGTAATTATGGAATTATTAAAAGGACTAGGTATAGGTAAAGAAGTAGGAACTGAGCAAACAGCTCAAAAACTATGGATGAAATTCTTAGGTAGGTTTGATTATAAACCAGACCAAGCATTCCCTGATAATATGACTAAAGGAACAAATAGAATTACAGGTAATGTTAAAGCTGGAAGAAAAACAAGCATTGTAAATCATTTATTTAATCCTACATTTATAACATACACTTATGCTGATTTAGAACATGGTATTCCTTTGTATACTAGAACTAGAGGTACTACTGCTGGTGATTTAGCTTGTTGGTCAGGAATTATTGGAATGAGAGATGTAGTCGGTAATAGATTTCCAACTGCAGACCCAAAGAAAACAGAAATTAGAAGAAAAACAGAAGAGGGCCGTTCAATGGTTGGTGAAACCATTAGAGCAATAGACATTCTAGAAAGAAAAGGTGAAAAATTTACTGGTGATATGCCTCCTCCTCAATGGATGGATGAATTTAAAAGCATAGCAGAAATGGAAGATTGGCTACAGGAAAACTATCCTGAATATCAAAAATGGTTAGTTGAAAATTTACATCAACCTATAGAAGCAGAAGGGTTTTTATATGATTTAAATATATCAAAAGATAGAGCGGCCTTTGTTAAGAGAGTAGAAATTCTAATTAAAAAAGAATATCCAGATTTATTTGATAAAGTATTAGATGATGCTGTTCAAATTGATAATGATAAATGGCAAATTGTAGTGTTAGCTAATAAAGGTATGATTCCTCATATGGTAAAAAGAGGATTTATTCCATTAGAAAAAAATGATGCTTTTAATAGAATTATTAATTCTAGCAAAACTTCTAATTTTGTGAAAGAAGCACTAAAAAATGTTAAATCAGATGGTGGTAAAATATCTGAAAGAAGTGCATATTATATTAGACTCCCCAATGGAACTACTTTAGACGAATGGGAAGCAACAAAAGAAAAGTGGATGGACACTTTAACAAACGAATATACAGGAGTTAATCCCATGTTTGATGATATAAAGAAAGAAGATAAGAAAAAATGGTATGATATTTTAAAAGCACCAGAATATGAAGACAAAGATGAAGAGGAACAAAAAGATTCCGGTAGTGCTAAAAGGCCTAAAGTGCCAGAAAAAGTAGGCAGTTTAGAGGAGAGAGAATTAGGAAGAGGAGAAGTCTTTGATGATGATTGGAAGACTGAAACTGGTATAGATACTATTACAGGTAAAAGAAAAGATGCTACTGGTGTAGAAAGAGATAGAGGTTATACTGGCACAGATTCTTTATGTTGCACTAAATTGAAAGAAATATTAAAATGGTACATTGAAAAAACAAGGCCAGGCATATCTAAGGGTGTAGTAGATAAATATTTAGAATGTCATCAAATAGAAGCTGATGTTCCTACTGAACAATATCTTGTTATAATGGGTGATGATTCTTCTTTCAACTATTCTGATGATGAAGAATTATTTAAAATTGATGTAACAGAAACATCAGTATTCCACAGATGGGCAGGAGAAGGCCCCATTTTACCTAAAGAGATATGGGAAGATAAACCCGGAGGTTTTGGTTCTCCTCCAACTGACGGTGCTTCAATTAGACAATGGTGGGATTGGTGTATTAAAGAACAAGTTAAACATTCACCCACAACCCCAAGAAGAATAGGCGAAAGGGGAACAGTAGAAATTGATGGTGAAGAACATTCATTATCAACTGCAGAAAGGTTTGATGATATTGAATTAACACCAGCAGAAAAAAGAAGGTTGAAAAAAGAAGCAATTGCTGTATGGATAGGTAAAGGTAATAAAAACCCTGAAAGGTCAAGATTAGAACAAAGTAAAATGGCGCAAGAGGAGCCTGAATTATATGCAATGTTTATGGGAACCTCTTTAATATCTGATACCGGAAAATTAACTCTTGCAGAGATGAAAGCAAATACAAAAATGAGAGAAAGGCTTTGGGATTATGAAGATGAAGTAAGCAGACTAATAGCTGATAAGAAAGGAAAACAGTTTAAGCCAATAGACAGAGGACATGATAAAATAGACGCAGATTGGGGATTAGAAGACTATGAATTTTCTGCAACTGGAACTTATAAAGAAATGTTTTTATGGATAGAAGAAGGAGAACCCAACTGTAAGACACTATTAGATATTATGGAAGAAAGGGATTGGATGAGAAAAGTTGAAGTAAAAGATTGGAGGAAAGATGACCCTCCTAATGAAGTAATAGGTGTTCCTATGTTAGAACATAACGATAACTTTATTCCAGGCCCAGAAATAATTAAGTATTTGATTAAGGTGTTTGGTAGATGAAGGCTTGGTTTGATATTATTAAGGTTGCAACAGCAGTTACTACGGGTTCAACATATGGTGGAGAATCAAATGAAGCAACAGATGCATTGTTTAATATAAGTTATGGAGAAGGCTTAGAAGAAAAAGATTGGGAGGAATGGATGCGTGGTAAAGAAACCAACAAAGAAAAAGGCAAATAGACCAATTAAAGCTAAGGGCAGTTCTGCTGTTCAAGAGTTTGATTATTCTAAGTTTCAAACAATGTTTGATGCTTGGAAACAACAGTGTGGTGCTAGTGGTGCTAAAATAGGAATGACTTCTGGTGCTTCATTATTGGATGTTATTAAGCAACATGGTATTGCAGCCAGACCTTATACTAAAGATAAATTAAACAGAGAGGAGGGTGCTGTAACAATAGTTGAATTGCTAGAAGAGTGGGATAATGACGCTACAATTCTAGAAGAAGTAGATGTTTTAGAATTAGATAAAGTAATTTCTAAATTAGATAAACTTAGAGACAGTAAAGCAGACCCTAGAAATATTAAATTCACAGTTCCTATTCCTGGTGAAGTAGATGAAGATACAGGAGATTATGATGAAGACGATACAACGACAGTATATGGACATTATAGAACTCCTGATTATATTAAATATAGAAATATATTAGCTGATATTCCAGGTTCAAAAGTAAATAAAGAAACTGTAGAGGCGGCTAAATCTCATTGGTATGAGGAAGGTAGTAATGGTAAAAATACAGCTAAACCCCCAATGTGGCAAGCACTGTTTGCTACAGGAGATGGTGATATAGTTTCAACAGGGTTATTTAAAATATGTCAAGAAGCTAAAAAATTAATTAAAGATGTTAAAATAACTAATCTAAAATTAAAGGTAGACGATGATAATTTAGGATTATTAGCAAAGGATTTATTTGAAATTCCATCTGTTAAACGATGGTTACTTCAACAAGTAGGAACTCAAACAACAATAGGCCCAGGAATAGACCCTAAAACAAAACATTGGAGAGATAGACCAATGCATAGAGAAATAAGTTCCCAAAAATTTGGGGTAAAGGGTTTAGCACAAACAGATTTTATTAAAGAAGCAGCTGATTTTGATAAATATGTAGGAACAATTGAAACATTTCAATTAGATATTACAAGAAGACAAGTTAGAAAATTAGCAACATTAACTGGTATTTGTAAAAAATATCCCGGTAGAGATGTAGTATATCATATAAGTAAAGATGCTGTTAAGAAAAAGAAAAAGAAGAAAGAGACAAAGGGAGTTAAAAAATCATGGCAAGAAATAATTGGAAACTAATATTAAAAGATGAAGTTTCTAATGAAACTAGAACAATGAAAATATATTCTGAGGTTAAAAGAAGATTTCCTCACCTTTGGGAAGAAGCACAACAATTGGCTGGAACTGGAGAAGTAGCAACATTAGATTCAATAGTTTTAAGGACAATAAGAGAAAACTTAGATAAACATAACATTGTAGAACTAGCTAAAATTGCAGGTGAAAACTATATTTTGAGGGATTATTAATGGGTTGGTTTGATTTAGTTAAATCACAAGAGCATTTAGCAGAATGGTGGACTAAATGTATGAGACACGGATATTTTATAGATATGATTTATATGGATGACCCAAAGTTTCCTAAAGGAAGACCTTGGCATATAAATGCACGAACTGGAAGATATAGAATTTTTCCTCAACAAAACGAAACTGATTGGTCAATAGAACAAGAAAAGGCAGGAACTCCTAAAAGCACGGATAATCCCTATTATGCTCCAAGAGACAACCCTGATGAATATGCTGACTTTATGGTAAACGACCAGAATAATTTAATATTTTTAGATGGAAATTTAAATTTTTGGCATCCTCTCTTACAGTGGTATTATGATTTTGTAAATGATAGATAGAAGGAGAAAATAGAATGATTAAAAGAAAAAGATGTAAAATGTGTAATCACGAAAATCGTGAAGAAATAGAAGTTCAATTGGAAACAATGACTATAACTGCTGATGCAGTAGATAGGGAAAATAACTGGCCTAGTGGAACTACTGCTAGACACCAAAGAAATCATATGGGCGACTATTATGATGCTTCAAATCCTAGATGTAAGATATGCACACATGAGTTAAGACCTTTAATTGAAGAGCAATTAAGTGAAGGTGATGTGACTCCAGATTTAATTGCTAGAATGGCTGATTGCACAGAAGAACAGGTAAAGCGGCACATGAGGAAACATTTACAGCCGCTAGTGCAGAAGTCGGCGGCAAACATTATAGCCGTAAAGGAAGTGGATGAAGTTGAGTCTTTGACTAAGATACTCAACAGGTTAGAAGAAAAGTTAGACATATTATTCGACCAAGATGAAATGCATCCTAAATATGTTGATAGTCTAACGAAACTAGCTAAAGAAGTAAGAGAAAGTTTAAGGTATTTATTAGAATTCAAAGGAAAGTTAGTTCACAAGAGACAAGATACTATTATTGTAGCACAAATGCAAGTAGTGCAAGAAGTATTAGCACAGAACCATCCACAAGTTTGGTTAGATGTTAAGGCAAAAATGGAGGAGAAATTAGCATGAGTTGGGAAAATATAATCAAAGAAGAAACTCTTAGAGATATAGTGCATAATATTTTATTTGAAGGAGAAAGAAAAAAGGAATATGTAATTGCAAGAGAACTTCTCCATGCTATTTGGAGGGAATTACAATGAGTTGGAAAGACATATTGAAAGAAGATAATGCAGGCACAAGAAATTTATATGATTACAGATATAAATTATTAATACCTAAGTTAAATGAAAAAAGGTGGAAAGACATGGATGATTGGGATTGGGCATGGGTTAAGGAACAAGTAGAGGCAGGTAATTTTAAACAAAATCATCCTGATGTTAAAGAAATGTTAAGAGAACTAGAACTCTATGAAGCAGCAAAAAGGTGAATTACAATGAGTTGGTTTGATATAATTAAAGGAAAATATATATCCCGCAAGGTACTTAGAGAAATTAAAGATGCTATAGAAAGTGTTAATGGAGTTACTATTGATAGTCTTACATTTAGTAAAAAAACACAACACTTAAAATATAAACTTACTTATGATGGGCCAGACACACCTACTAATAAACCGGTTAAATTTGTATTAACAACAGGTGGTAGAAACCTAGGAAAAATAGGTAATATTCGCTCTAAGATAAGGCAAAACATACGCGTAGCCTTAGAAAGAAAAGACACATTCATTACGGAGTGGTAATATGACTTGGAAAAGTATTTTAAAAGAAGATAAAGGTTTAGGAGACACAGTAGAAAGAATAACTACTAAAACAGGAATTAAAAAAGCTGTAGATTATGTATCAGAAAAAACAGGAAAGGATTGTGGTTGCTCCGCAAGAAAAGAATATCTAAATGAGAGGTTTAATTATGGAAATTAAAAAGAAAGACTATACTAGAATATATGACTTGATTTTAGCAGAACTAGAAGAAAAGGGATATCATGAAATGGTTTCATATTTAGAAGAAAATCCCCCTAAGAAAAATACCAATTTAGCTTTAGGAGGAAATAAATTATATAGTATAGATTTAGCTCATGGTTTGGTTGAAGCTAAAGAACAAGCAGGCCCTCAATTATCTAGATTAGATTTAACTAAATTAGATTCTCTTGCAGGGCAAGGCAACCTTAAAGTACTTATAAATAACATAGAATCTAAATGGTTTAAAACCTTAAAGGCTATGGGAGGAAATCAAGCAACTCGAACAATACAAATTTATGATATAAATTTAGATGATTTAGAAGAGGGAGATAATGACCCAGAAGATAATTGCCAATGTTGGGCTGATAATGATTGTGAACATATAGCAACATGGAAAAACCCAAATACTGGCGTACAGTTATGTGATATTCACTTTAATGAAGAGGTTGATAAAAGCAGTGGAGAACACGGCTTTCAACCTTGGGATTGTGAAACAGATGAATACTACAAGTATAGAGAAGATTTAGGATGAATTAAGATGGATTGGTTTGAAAGAATTAGAAAAGCACCGCCCCCGTATTACGGGAATGAAAGTAAATATTATTATTTACAAATAAAAGATGTTCCGGGTTTAGAATATTTATTTGACCCTAGTAGATTCCCAATGGGAGAAAAACTACATAGGGATTTACAACCTAAAGCACATTTTATAGATAGTAATAGATGGAGACCAAGTATTAGTAATAGAAGGTCAGCAATAATGATGGTAACTATTTTAGATTTAAAGGCTGAAAGACCAATTTTTGATTGGGCATTAGGTAGATTACAAACAGCAGGAGGACAAGAACCGCCTGCTGATGAAACTGAATTAGCTGCTGGAAAGAAGGCATATAATCTAAAACCCCATGAAGTAGGTATTCAACTTATTTATAGAGATAGTAGAATGAAGGGAGGATACTTAATGAATTTAAGCATACATATTCCAAAAGATAATGAGTTTGATATGTATGTTAATAGACTATTTACACATGATGCCGATACAACAGATTACATGTTAACAAATGGTGAAGCTGCAGCACTACTTATTATGACACAAATGGTTGATGAAAGAAGTAAGCAATCTTCTAAAGAACAACAGAAATTATTTGAAGAGTTTGGTTTGGGAGCACTAAGTAGAGATACTGATAGCAAATATATTAAATCATTAGTTGATAAAGGGCTACTTAGAAGGGAAGCACACCATAGGACACCAAGTATGAGAAATTATCCTAGACCAACACCTAAAGGTAGAGCAGTATCTAACCAGTTTGAAATGACTAGAAATAAATTTCATAGTGAATTTAAAGCAGAAGTTAAATCTAAGCCTGATGAAGAATTTACAATGTTTGATGAATCTGGGCTACATGGACATGACTTAGGATTTGGAGAAGACTTTGCGTGAAGTGATTAGATGAGTTGGACTGTTTTACTTAAGGCATTGCCTGACCCCGCTTCTTTATCGGGGTTTCTTGATAGTGAAGAAGGTTTAACTCATTTAATCACACAAGCAAAAGGTGAAGATAAAAAAAACATTATTAGAACTAGAAATAAAGCCAAAACATTATCAGAGGGAAAAGACATTCCATCAGGATTAACGGTTGAAAATGTTCAAGAAAATGCTACTAAATTAATAAAAGAATTAAATGCAATTATTAAAGAGATGAATAAAAAATCTCAATCGGGTTATTCTTTGGAAAATAAATTAAATGGTATTATTGAAGAAGAAGATAGAGAGGGATTAATGGAATTTATAGGTAATTCTCCTGTTAATAAATGGCCTAATAAAACTAGAATAAATAAAACTAATCTATTAAATAAAAATAAAAAGGCAATTTTAAATTTTATAGATATAAAAGATAAAGAGATATTTCATTTTAAAACTGAAGATTTTTCTCTAACTGCTAAAAAACCAATAAACGATGAAAATTGGGATAATAAGATTAATTCAATTAAATCTAAATTAGAAAACACAGAAGTTAATATAGAAGGTACTGATGATATAACTATTACTTTTCCTAAAATAACAAGTTGGCCTGACATGAAAGAAGTGTTAGATGCTACACACATGAGAGCGTCTGGAAAAGGAAAATCTAAAGCATCAGAAAAAGAAGATTATATTTTGTTTGAAAAGAGTGGAAAATTTATTAAATCTCCTTTATTAGAATTATATATTAAACCTGACACAACTCAAAAAGTAAAAGATAGAGTTAGAGATGCAGAGATTAAAAACTATACAAACATCACAGAAACAAAAGAACATGCACTAAAGTATTTACAACTGTTAACAACTTCTAGCTTTAGAAGAGAATCTATTTTTATACCTGTGCCTAAAATACAACAAGGAAGTAAGAAAGTTGTAAAGAATGTAAAAATACAATTATTAGGTAGTGACTTAAGACCAAGACTTTCTGCTTCCTTAGCAGCAGTAATAAAAACTCAAGATTTTAATTTAGAAAAATTAATGCAGGAAGGTTCTATTGCAACCGATGTTAAATACTTTGGTCCAAGACTTAGAGCAATACTAACATCTACTGAAGATGTCAAAATTGGTAATGTAACAGCAAAAGAAATACAACTATTAAAAGATAAGTATAAGGATAGCAATGAGGAACTTCCAATATTTTATAAGCGGTTAGATAATAAGGAACAAAGAATATTTAAAGAAATAAATAAAACATTAATTGGAGCTAGACCAAACCTATTTAGCTTAGAAGAAAAAGAAATGTTTGAAGAATTAGCAGGACAAAATCCTAGAGCGGTTTCTCGAAAATTATCAGAATATTATAATACAGAAGTATCTACTAGATTGTCTAGATTAGTAGAAAAAATAATGCGAACAGAAGAACCCTTTAGTGAAATAGAAGGCGCATATAAATTTGACGAAAAGAAAATTAAAGGCGTAAAATATGATGACTTAAGGGAATTAGTTTATGAACTTAAATTACTTAGACAGAGTTTAACTGGAGAAGTAGAAGAAAGTATAGAGGTTGATTTAAAGGATAGTTTAAAACTATATACTAAAGGATTTAAAGTAAATGAAACAGGTGGTGCTAAACCAGCAGACATGATTCACTTTTTATATGTATTAGATTTATATTATGGTAGAACTGGTTTTAAATCTGTAGCTAAAAGGTTTAAAAATGGAGAGGCGGAAATAGAAGAATTATTAGAATCTGCCGAGCAAAACTATAATGCTATTATAGATGGGTTTGTAGAACAAGTTAAACTTAAAATAGATGATATTTTAGAAAATAAAGAAACATATCAAAGTGCTACAACCTATTTAGAAGGAACGAAAAAGGATTCAAAAAGAACAGGTTATAGAACTTATATATTATTTGATAAATTAGAAGAACAAGGTTTAATTCAATCAATAACGGAAACAACGGTGAAAGAATGAGTGATGCATTAGTAAATGATTATATTGGCTTAACATGGTCACAGTTTGCTGATAGGCATGACTCAAAGGATTTAGATTCTTTTGTTGATAATATAGATGAAACAGAATTTAAAGAAAAGCATTTATATCATGGGCATGTTGAAGGATTAACTAAAGTAGAAAATAAAGAATCAATGTTACAACAAATTAGAGATTCTTTAAAAGATAAAGAATTTTCTGATGAGTATATTGTTAGTTATATTCAAGCATTAGATAAAGTAAGGCCAGATGACCTAATCGTTAGAAATTTAAAAGAAGAAGTATTACCATATTTTAGATATAATAATTCTACTATAGAAACAACAGATTTAAAAGCTGAACTTGATGCTCAAAATTTAACTACTACGAGTGTAGATAAAGAAACTAGAAAAGGACTAATGGAACAAATTAAATTATATATTAGTCAAAACACTATTTATAATAAGGGACTTCAATCATTACTAATCGAATTAGAGTCAGAAACTACTAGCAGAAGTTCCACAAAAATTAATAGAAGAATTAGTTCTATTACTCATATTGACCCTAATAATAGAAAACATCGGGGAGAGGTATATGACTTCTATGAAGAAAGATTCTCTTTGTATTTAGATTTAAAAAATAAAATAAAAGAAGTATTAACTTTATGGGATAAAGTAGAAGAAAATATTACAGAAGAAATGGATAAACAAGGCAAAGAAACTGGAAGACAGATTTCTCAATATAAGTCTTTAGATAGTGAATCTACTATAGAAGAGTTAGATGCAGAATTAGAAAAACTACAAACAGTATATAATAAAATGGATGATGATTTAAACTATATAATAAAACTACCATTAATATCTTTTGATGTTAACCCAAATAGAGATAGAAGCGTAAGTGAAAATGTAAGAGGGCTAATGCTAGAAAAGCTATCTATTCTTTTAGATAAAGAATATGTAGAAAAAATTGAAGACGATTATGTTGATGAAGAGTTTGAATATGATGAGCCTGTTTATGAACAATACTCTGAAGAAGGAGAGGATAAAGATACTCAGCCTCAAGCAGATATTAGACCAGAAGACAAAACAGAAGAACAAGTGGATATGGAACGAGTCTTACAAGAAGCAGAGCCTATCACTGCTTTAATTGATGTTGACCCATTGTTTGTTATTGCTTCTGAACAGGGAATATTAAAGAAGAAATATAGTGTTGCGTCATGGACTAGTACAAAAAAAGAAATTCAAGGAAGACTAAAAGATGCTGAATTAAATAATCCAGGAGTAGCTCCTATATATAAATTAATACTAGATGAACATGAAGAATACAAAGAACAGGCGTATGATGAAGATGATGGAAGAGACTCTTTTTATATTCCAATAACAGGACAGGTTTTAGCAAAACTATCTAAATATACTGATATAAAAGTTGATATAACTAAATTAGAAGAACTCCATGAAGAATTAGTAAAAGTTATTTTATATTTATTAGAAGAACCATTAGACGCTTCTACATATCCTATACATTTAGAATTAGAAGATATGGCTCCAGGAAAAGAAAGCATGGGTGACCGTAGATTGCCTGGAACTAATCAACAAAGAGCTAGAGATGCAATGTTAGATAAGTTTAATTTGTTTAGTAGAGTTAAAGTAGGAAATAAAGGGAAAAGAAGAGAAGCAAAAGCATTCGGTAAATTTGCAGATACTTTAATGGAGTTATTTGAAATCGCAGACAAATATTATGGAGACCCTATTAGAGAATTAATGATTCCGTATAAAACAGTTCCTAAATACTTAGATGCAGATACTTTAAGCCCATTAATTAATCATGGCCCTGAAAATATTGGACAGTTAGCTTTAGGATTATATAGAGACTATTTTATTGCGTTTGTTACCCCAAGAGATTTAACAAGATTGACTGACTATTTAGTTACTAGTAATAGTGCAAGAAAATCAGTTGATGACTTAGAGAAAAAATCGAATGCTGTTTTAGATGTTTTAAGTAATATTGTTCCTAGTAATCAAGAAAATGATATTAGATGGTTTGCTAATGAACTTAAAGAACAAGCTAAAAGAGATAGCAGCTTTAATATTGAAGGCGTTAGATTAAAAAATAGAAGAATAGAGGAGTTAGATTATAAACGGTCTAAACATAAAACTTCATATCACAATGTTATATGGTTAATTTATAAATTTAAAGACCAGTTTTTAAAGAACCCTTACACAAAAGAAACTATGGAAGATTTTATTGTAGCATATAAAAACCAATCTGATATGAAATATGCTTCTTATATTCAAACAAATGTTTTAGAGGCACATGATGAAATTAGAAAAATGTTAGGTAAACCAATTTATTATAACACCTGTCAAACAGATAATTTCGATAATGTAAGTGATACTATAGATATTATTAAAGAAGACTATAATATAGAATTAATTAGTACAGATATTATTGGAATTGTAAATGAGTTTGATACAATGAAAACATTAGCTAAAAAATATGGAACAAAAGAAGATGTAATTTATCATGTAAAAGCATTATATAGGTGAGATTAATGAGCAATATAAATAAAACAGATAAAAAAAGATATCAAGAGTTAGCTACTAAAGTAGCTACACACATGTGTAGAAATCATGCAGAAATGGCATTTGATAAATTGGATATGCTTGTTATGTTAACTATTGAAACATATAATGCTTTAGGGTATACTGATATTAATGCTCTTAGACAACAATTAATTAATCTTGGAAACGAAGCTATGTTTGATATTTATGATGAATTATTAGCTGATGATGAAGATTTTATGGATGTGTTGGTTGAAGAATTAGGTTTAGCTATTAGTGATATTGATTTTGAAGAAGCACTTGCCCCAATTAGAGAAAAATATTTAGAATTAGTAGATGCTAGATTACAAGAGTTTTATGAGGATTAATATGAGATGGTGGAAAGAATTAAACAGAGGAGCCATGAATAGATTTGTACATCAAGGGCCAAACATTGCAATGGGATGGAATATAGATAGTCGTATAAAATGTCAACATTGTTGGAGACCAGCAGCAGTACAATGTAATAAATGTAATCAAATATTATGTAATCAACATTTAAATAGACAATGTAAGAGGGTTTAATATGAATGAATGGAAAGATGTGATTAAAAGTAAAAGAAAAAGGCGTAAATCACCTGAACCATTTAATCCTTTTACTGGAGAAGGAACTAAAGAATCTAAACCAGAAACAGAAGCAGAATGGAGAGCAAAAGTATCTTCTGAGGAAAAACAAAAGCGCGAAGAAAGATTAGAAAAAATTAAAGAATCTCGTAGAAAGCATATAAGAGCTAAAACAGTATCAGGATTTAAAGGAGGTACTGGAAAGCCTTCAGCCACTGCTGGAATATCTAGAGACTTAACTCCAACAACTAGATGTGCAATGTGTAGTAGAGGATTAACTATAGCTGCCGAAAAAGATAGAGTTAAATCATATAAAAGAAAAACCACAAAGGATGCAAAAGAGGAAACTAAAAGATTAACATATTGTTATACCTGTGCTAAAGAAATTGGACTGGATAAGTTTGAAGTGTTTGATAGACCCAATACACATGAAATAGAAGAAGCACTAAAGATTAGAAGAGAATCAATTAAAAGGAAAAAGAAAGAGGAGGAAGATAAATGAAGTGGTGGGATATTATTAAGTTTTGTGGGAATCCTGAAAGAGAGCCTTTTCATCCAAATGACCCTCCTATAGAACCAAATAAACCATATGCAGAAAAAGAGAAATCTGATAATGTAGATAAAGCTAGTCTTATTCCAAAACCAAGATTACCTATTAAACCAATGCAAAAAGAACTATTGGAAATTTTAGGTGACGAAGAACACCCAGAAAATGAAAAATTATGGAAAACCTATGAAGATAAAATAAGTAGAAGTGCTTGGTTTAATAAATGGGCACAAGACATGAAAGAAAAATTTAAAAGAAAAATATTAAAGAGGCCAAGAGATAGATGAAACAATGGTTAATTAGAAAACTAATTGCATTTATGGGTAATGCTTATGTTTGGTTAGATAAAAGGCAAACTCATGAATTAGGCCCAATCCTTGGATTAGAAATAGATGATGATTTTGAATCTATGTCAAGATATGAATTATGTAGACATATTGAAAATAAATTTGGTCTAGAAAAAGATTCATTTTGGTTACTTCAATCAACACAAAAAATTAGATTTTGTTGTCAAACTGCTAGAAATATATTGGGAAAGAAATGAAAGAGTTATGGGATATTGATTGGGACTATTGGAATGCTCAAATAGAAGGATTTAATAAACTCAAAAAAAATAAGAAGTTGTGGCGCGACCATAAAAATGAGAATAAAGAAATTGTAGATTCAATTTATGAATGGTTTTGGAATGGTGAGGAAGAATGAGTTGGAATAATATATTAAAAACTGATGCTTGTGTTTCAGAAACAAAAGAAATTTTTCATGATTTCTTACAAAAACTAGGCGCAAATAATGAATTATTAGAAGGGCTGAAAAATGCTAACGGTGAAGAATTAAGAGAAATGATTGAAGATATTATGAGAACTTCTAAACATGATTCACATAAGCAAGTTTGTAAGAAATTACTACGCAGTTGGGATATATGTGTTTTAGAAGTAGAAAGAGGAACTCGTAATGAATATCCTTATACTAGTGATTGGCAAACTAAACTTGCCTCTGATGTTTCAAAATCATTAAAACGCAATGAATTACATCCTATTTTTATAGATTATTTAAGCAATAATTTAAAAGAACCCAAAACCTCCAGAGAAATTAATGACATGTTATTTACAGCACTTGATTTAGAAAATGCAAGAAGAATAGGCCCAAACTCAGAATGGTCTGGAAAAGGAGGAAAAAGAACAATATCTAGTAGAGTCATCCCTGAAAGAAATTCTTTACCAATGATATTAACCCGTCATCCCAATATAGTAAGTCTAGGTGGTAGAGGAAATCGAAATCAGTTTGTGTGGAGGGATTAAATGGAATTAGAAAATTTAGACTTTACTCATGCAATGGATATGGAATTATCTAAACATTCATTTCCATACTTTTTTCAAAATGTATTAAAAATGATGTATCCTGAATATATGAAAGAGTGGTTAGAGTTAATGGAAGGAACAGATAGAACTGTTATTGTTTGTTCAAGAGACCACGGAAAATCTGTATTTATGCATTCGTGGGTAGTTTGGAATTTAATATTTCAAGAACCTCCATTTCAAATGCTATATATCTCATCTAACCAAAAACAGACTATGGTACACATGAGAGAAATAGATAGAATGTTTAACCTTCCACAATTAAAACAATTTAAACCCTCAAGAGGTTGGGCTATTGGAAACATTACATTAACCAATGGTAATTCTGTTCTTGAAAGGTCAGTAGGTTCTCAGATTAGAGGACTTCACCCTCAAGAAATTATTATTGATGACCCTTTGAAAGAATTTAGTTTAGCTGCTATACAAAGAGTAACAGATTGGTTCTTTGGTGACATGATTCCAACTTTGCACCATACAGCAAATCTAAGAATGATAGGAACTCCTTTTACATATACTGATATTTTTGCTCAATTAGAAGAAAATGAGGCATATACTGTTAGAAAATACCCGTGTTTTAATTCATTAGATGAACCTCTTTGGCCAGCAAGATGGGATTATGAAGCTTTAATACAAAGAAAAGCAGAAATTGGGTCATTAAAGTTTACAAGAGAGTATTTATGTATTCCAGTATCTACAGGAACTGCTTTATTTGGACAAGAACATCTAGAAAATGCTAAAAATAAAGATTTTATTCTAAAATTAGGACATAGAAAGGATAAAGGATATAAATATTATGTTGGAGTTGACCCAGCAATCTCTACTGATGGAGATTATAATGTAATTATGGTATTAGAAGTAGATGATGAGATGAATAAGACGATTGTTCATGTTGATAGGTCTAAAAATGTGAAATTTAGAGAAAATATTGAAAAATTACGCTTAATTGGACAAGTGTTTCAACCAGATACTATCCTTTATGAAACAAATACCTTCGCTAAAGCCTTTACACAAGAATTAAGGGCTGTTTCAGACTTAAATGTTAGAGATTTTGATACAACTAGAAGAAAGAAACAAGAAATTATATTAAACTTACAAATGAACTTTGAAAATAAAAAAATTAATCTTCCTTATGGTGATAATAATAGTAGAAAGATGACTTCTATGCTCATTGAAGAATTATCTATGTTCTCAATAACTGATTCGGGAAAGTTTGAAGGTGTAGGGGCGCACGATGATTTGGTAATGGCCCTTGCATTAGCAAATGCGGCCACACAGACCGCCTCCGAAGCATTCATACTACTTGACGACATGGAAATCTTTGGAGAGCCACAGAACGCGCCTATTGGCCCAAAACAGGGTCTTTTAGGACTGAATTTTTAGGACAGGTGAACATTATGGCGAAAAGGTCTGAACAACTTCAAGAACTGACTGATAGACAAAAAGAAATAGAGGTTATCGAAGAAAATATGAGTCGAATAGAAGACGATATGAAAACGGCATGGCTAGAACAGCAGCCTATTCGCAGCCATGAAGATATTGTAAAGGATTATGCTGATATTGCAAATATTAATCTTACTAGTGCAAAGGAATCTTTATCAGAATACCCAAAAAAGTATGAAATAGAAGGTAAGGATGTACCAACTCTAATTAAAGAAATGAGAAAATATAGAAGGACTCTTAAGGGCGAAACTAAGATAGCCTTTACTAATTCTATAGATAGTTTAATTAAAGCTTATGCAGATTATTTAAATGATTGCATAGATAGTATCTATTGGGTTAAAAAGTATAAATACCCACTTAAACAGATGAACTATAATGAAGACAAGTTAGTAAAATTAAACTCTATTACTAAAGAAGAAAACAGAAGAGAAATAATAGACTGCCTTTGTAAATATTGGGAAGCAGAACAAAATAGAAGAGGTTTAAGTTATAATAAAGAATATTCAAGACTAACTAAAGAGATGAAGACCCATAAGAAACAATTCACCAATTTAATTAAACAAACCCCTATAAGTAGTTCGCCAAAGGACACTATTAGGAAGGCCATCCTTGATTCTGTTTGTAATAATCCGGGCATCTCTTCTAGACAAATACATGAATCATTACCACAGAAATTATATGATAGGAGTTCACCAAATATTATAGCAAAACTTGCAAAGGAACAAAATATAACAAATGTTGATGGAGCCTACTATAAAATAAATGATGATATTAAAAAGAATATTTGGGCTTATACTGCAGCATTTATTGATTCTGATGGTTATATAACAATGGACAAAAATCATAATCCAAGAGTTGGTTTAGTAGCAACAGGAGATAGAGGAAAGGCTTTCATGTTAGAAATGCATAAATCACTAGGAATGGGTAGATTACACTTAGACCAAAAATCACCACAAGATACTAGATTAATAAATAGACTTAACTTTTATTCTGGCCCAGAAATTAAAAAATTATTAACCAAATGTTTACCACATTTTAAATTAAAGAAAAACAATGCAAATACTTTATTAGAACTTATAAAAATAAAGAAATATGATAAGAAAAAAGATTGGTATTCTGTCAGAAAAGATGAACTATTTAAATTAATGAAATATTATAATCATAGTGATAATGCTAAATTTGATTGGGCTGCGTGGAATATTGATATAGATTCAATTAATAAACTTGAAGAAAATAGTAAAATGGGAATTTGAAAACAATGTTAATTTCATTAATTAAAAGATTAGCAGAAACATATCTAAATTGGTGGATATATATTTATATGGAGGCATAATATGGTAGAAGAAAAAAGAAGATTTAGTTTAGGTAATCTGTTTAGGAGAAACACTCCTACACCAAAAGACCCTAAAATATTTAATCCAGGAATACAAGAAAAATCTACAGATTACATGATTACATCTCCTGTTATATATCATGTAGCACAACAATCAGTTATTGTTAGAACTTGTACAACTCAATTAAAAAATGAAATATTTAGACGGGGTTATGTTTGGAAAGAAAAGTTTGCATATAAATGTAGAGAGTGTGGAAATGAACATAAACAACCAGTAGAAAAATGTAGTGAATGTAATTCTGTTAGTTTAACTAAACCTAATAAAAAACAATTAGATTATGCTGAAAAACTTATGACTGGTTATATAAATAAAGCTGACCAACTATTTATAGATATTTTAAAAGAATTAGAAGATGATTTAAATATTATGGATGATGCATATATTATTTTAAAGAAAGAATATTATTTAGATAATACTGGACAGATTAAAATGCATAAAATTAAAGAAATGTTTAGAGGAGACCCAGTAACTATGTCTATTTATACAGATGAAGATGGTGAAAAAGGCACACACGGATTTACTTGTTTAAATCATAGAGAGCAAATCCATGATGACCCATTCCACACTTGTGAAGAGTGCAATGCTTCTTTACATCCTGTTTATTATGTAAATAGGTGTAATGGAGAAGAACAGCATTATTTAAAAGGAGAGGTATTACATTTTAGTAAATATAATCCTAGTAGATTATATGGTTTATCACCAATACTAACTTTATGGAATCATATTACTACTTTAATTGCTATGGAAAACTATGTAAATTCTTCATACTCTAAAGCTAGAATGCCAAGAGGATTACTTGCTGTTCAGACTAGAAACATTGATTCAATGAAATCCTTTTGGCGAGGTGTTAAAGAGAAGATGGAACAAGACCCACATTTTATTCCTGTAATGGGTATAGAAGCAGAAAATGGTAAAGGTTCTATTGAATGGATTAAGTTTATGGATAGCCTAAAAGAAATGGATTATATATCTGTTAAGGATGATTTGAGAGATAGGATTTCTGCTTTCTATGGAGTAAGTAAAATCTTTATGGCTGATAATACTACTAGCGGTGGATTAAATAATGAAGGTATGCAAATCCTTGTTACTAATAGGGCTGTAGAAATGGCACAAAATATCTGGAATACTTATGTGTTTCCATTTATAATTAAAGAGTTTGGTATAACAGATTGGACTTTAGAATTACCACCATCTGAAGAAGAAGATGAAGTAAAGAATATAAGAAAGAGAGAATTAGAAGTTCAAATAGCTGGCGGAATAAAGAACTTAGGGTTTGAAGTTAATATGGATGATAAAGGACGATTTACATATACAAAAGAAAAACCCGATATGAAAGGCGATAAAGGTGGGGGTGGAGGACAAGAAGAGTTCCAAAGAGACCCTTATGCTGGCACTAATATAGACCAATCACATTTAGGTGAAATGATGGAACAAGGCCAAAGACCAACACAAGAAGAAGCAGGAGTTCCAGCAAAAGTTAAATCTGAACCCCCAAAAACAAGAAATAAACCATCAAGTGTAACTGGCCCTGATAAAAGATTTACAGGATTACCTAAAGAAGCAGGTAATCAGAATGTTGATACAAGAACGGAGAGAAGAATACCATGAATTGGAAAAATGTATTAAAGGCTGAATGGGATGCTAGTGATTCTACACAAGGATTACATGTTACTAAATTTTATATGTTTTTAAAGCGTTGGCTGGCAGAGGAGCATACTGAGAAATTTTTAGAGTTTTTCTGGTTATATGAAGACTTAGAACAATTTGAGAGAAGAGATGTTAAAAACTCTCTACAAGCTTTAATATCAGATACAGGTACATGGGGACAACCATCAATGAAATATCCAGGTATAGAAATAATACACATGACTGATGATATGATAGCTCTTACTTTTGATGATGATAAACACATTAAAGAAAGAGATGAATGGGTAAAACAGACTGAAGAATATAAAGTTCATGTAAAGAATACACGAGGTTATACTCCTTGGTGGGTTAAAAAGCCACCACACGATTCGGTAATTCAAAGAGCGTATAATAGATTAATGTCTATAATTAAGAAAAGTAAAAATAGAAAAACACTTACTCAAGCTCTTCGCCCTCCATCGAAGAAAAAGAAGAAGAAGTTTGGAATGGGTGCAAAAAGATATACTGGCGGTATGGGGAAACCACGATATAGTAAAGGAGGATATAGTAAATGACAAAAACAGTAAAAGAGTTAGAAAAGGAATTAAAGATAGCAAGAAATGCTGAAAGAAATAGCGTTAAAATAACAAAGAATAAAAACTTTGATTATGTAGGGCCTGACCCAGACTCAGGCACAAAAGAAAGTCCGGCAAGTTCGGAAGTACCAGATTTTATTGGTAAGCCTAAAACTAAAACTAGTAAAAGGCTTCCTGATAGTTTACCCTATTAAGGTGATTAAATGGATTTTTTAGATGGATTACTTATAAGAGATACATCTCTTATATTAAAAGAAGATAGTCCGTCAGTACAAGATAAATTATTAGAAAAGGCTAAAGTGCATCAAAATAAACTTAGGCCATTTACAATGTCTGAAATAAAACAACATTTAGATAATGCAAAAGAAAATATTACTGGGAATATACAATTAAATAGAACAGAAGCACAACCAGACAAAGATGGCATTATGCCAACAACAACTACAGCAGGCGAAATATTAAAAATAAATGATGCAGTAATAATGTCTGCATTATGGCAAATAAAACCTCATCTAAATAAAGAATTATTTAATAAACTTCAAGAAATATTTAAACCTAGAAAAAAATCTAGTATTAAAATAAAAGGAATATCTACTGATGAGGAGAAAGTATTTGTTAGATTTTTAGATGCAATGGAAAGAGGCGACACACTTTCTCCTACACTACAAAATGATATGTTTGATTTTGGTTTATTAGATGTTAAGTTTTTATTGTTATTACAAGATGTAGGAACAAAAGGAGAGAGAAAACTTCATAATACTATTTATGATAGACTTGTAAAAATAGAATGGGAAAACAAACAAAAAAAGGTAGTACCGACAGAATTATTTGAAAGGTCTATGCAAAAATTAGAAGAGTTAAGTGGTATTTCTAGACCAGATAAAAATTCAATTATAAGAGAATATAAATTATTAAGAGACCAAAAAAACTTATCTGTTGTTGATATAGCAAGATTAGTTAATACTAAAAAATATAGGTTTCAAGGACAAACTACTAAAAAACACTTATCTACAATAACAGATAAACTTAATGAATTATTAAATGATGAGTGGGATAATATATTAAATTTATTTATGAGGAATATAGAGATTTTAGATGAATCTACTAATGAATCTTTTACTGAAAAAAAATATGGAACTCAAAATTTAGATGATGAGTTAGTAGCAGAATGGAATAGTTTAAAAGATAATAAAAATAATAAAACTAGTTATGAAGAAATTAGGGGGAAAAAATATAAATCTGCTATAAAGAAGTTAGAATTATCTTATAACCGAATAAATAAATATTTCAAAGCAGCTAGAAGATTAACTCAATTATTAGAAGAAAATACCTTTGTTAGTGAAGATATAGATTATTCTTTAATAGAACAAGAAAAAGAATTTCATAATGATTATAAAAATATAAAAGATAACATAGAAGAATATGATAATTATGCTAAGCAAATAAAAGACCAAGAGAAGGCTGCATTACAAAGACAAAAAGAATGGGAAGCCAAGAAAAAAGAAGCTCAAACAACAGATGTAAGAACTGAAAAGGTTCCTATTAAAGATGATAAACAGGTTCAACATCAAAGTAAAGCTAATAAATTATCAGAAGAAGAAAAAAAACTTCAAATGCATCGTTCAACTAAAGAAAAATCAATAGATGAGTGGTTAAACAGAATGGGTGTTCAAAAAGATAAATTAAAAGAAATATTAGAAGAAAGGAGGAAAAAAGAATGAATTGGGAAAAAATATTATTAAAAGCACATAGCCCTATGTTAGATAAAGCTAGTTCAAAACAGAAAAAGAAAGTAAAAAAGATATTACAATCTACTCAACCATCTGAATATATGGGACAAGATTTTACTAAATTAGGAGATTTATTAGATGAATTAAATTCCTTAGATGTAAATAAATCTAAAGCTATGCAAAAGAAAATGGAACTTATGGAAGAAACAAATACTGATTTAGTTGCAAGAGCAGCAGAATTAAGAAAAGACTATGAAACTCTATACCGTCAATTAAGAGGGATGGTATATCCAAAAAGTAAAGGGGATTTAGGAGAGGAAAAAGATGAGTGAAGAAAACACAGAGAATGAAATGTTACTATTGTTAAAAACATTAGTAAATAAAGTAAATGAATTGGAGAAAGCAGTTTATGATAAAGATAATCTATTAATGAAATCAGGTTATGTTGTTGTTGAAACTCCTTCTCCAATTATTTCTGTTTCTGAAACAGGAACAGATGTAGATGCTATCGCTAAGATGGATTGGGATGATATCGGTAAAATGATGAATAAATTAGAAGGTGGTTATTAATGCCAGAAAAAGTGACAAAAGAAGAAAAGATAGCAGAGTTAATGTTAAAAGCAACAAAAGAAGCCGTTGAAATACTTGGTAATAAGGATGATTTCAATGAAGAAGATTTAACTGGTGAAGATGTTAAATTAAGTAAACCTAAAGCAACTAAAGTTCCTGATGCTAAAGGTAGTGATGAAGAAAAGACTAAGATTAGAGATGAGATTGAGGGATAGTTATGCCGCTTTCTGGTGTCTTTGATAAGAAAAAGGATTCGCTTGCAAAGCGAGTGCTTAACTTTTATGAAGATGTTAGATTTAATTATTTATCTGCAAGAGAAGACCCTAAAGCATACCGTAAAAATTGGCAAAGTTCTATAGAAAAAATTAGAGAAGATTTTGACGGCTTAAATGATTTTTCTAGAGAACTAAAGAAATATTTAAATGAAAAATTAGTGTTTGAAAAAGAGGTATTGAATCCTGAATCAATACAAGCTAAAGAATTATTTGATGAAATTAAAGAATTGCGCTTTAATTCTAAAGAACTAAATGACCCGTTTGCTAAACAATTAGGAGATAAAGTAATAGAAAATCTAATTGCAAAGCCCTCTATATATGCTATGTTTATACACTATGCATTACGCGCACACCCGCATTGCATTAAAGAAGAATCATGGGTGAAAAATGATAGGATGCCCGACACTATTACTGAGGGGGCTATGGGCTTAGACTTAGCAGTGTCAGATATTCCTTTGTATATCATAGAACATTATGGAGATGATTCTACAGAAAACAAAAGAATTAAATCTAAATTTAAATCAGCATTAGAAATTCTAAAAGATGTTTATTTAGTAGACAATACTATAGAAAATTGGAAAGAATTAATAGAAATAGATTTAAAGAAAAGTGATGAAGAAAAAGCAGAAATAGATTTTATAATTCCTAACAAACCAATGTATAGAATATTTGAAATAAATGATATTAAAGAATTAAAAGGATTTAGCGGTGAATGGCTTGTCCAAGAAAAATATGATGGTATTAGAATTCAAATTCATAAACAAGACTCCAATATAAAAATATATACTTATAACAAAAAAGACATAACTGATAAATGTAAAAAGATTGTAGATAGGCTAAAGGCTAAACAATTTGGGGATGTAATTTTAGATGCTGAATTGATATTATATGATAAAGATGAACCTTTACATAGAGCAGATACTATTGCTCACTTATTTAAAAATAAATATAATGATGCAGAATTAAAGGCTAGAGTATTTGATATTATGCATCATGAAGATAAAAACATTGCTGATGACCCCTTAAGAGAAAGAATTAATATATTATTTTATCAATTTGCTCAAAATTCTTCTGATGAATTATCATTCCCTAATAAGAAAAACACTAGAATGGCTGATTCATTAGAAGAAGTCAAAAAATATGGTAAAGAGATAATGGAATCTAGAACTGCTGAAGGAGTAGTTATCAAAGATATAGAATCAACTTATTATATAGGAACTAAGAAAAATCCTAAATGGATTAAGTGGAAAAAATTTGTAGATTTAGATGTTATTGTCTTAGATAAAAAGAAAACTAAATCTAACTTGTATTCTTATTCTGTTGGAATTGGCCCACTTACAGGAGAAGAAGCCAGAGAACATGATGGAACAGAACATGAAGGAAAGACCTATCTAAAGGTTGGTAAAGCATTAAACACTAAAGAAAATGTAGAAATAGGTTCTATTATTAGAGTTAAAGTAGATGAAGTAAAACGAAAAGGTAAAGGCTATAGTTTATTTTCTGCTAAAGTTATTGAAATACCAGAAGTAGAAGCTCCTGAAAAATTAATTACATTAGAATTATTATCAAAAGATAGTAAGAAATCATTGGCTTATGATGTTCAAGATGCTTTATTAAAGTACACTATAACAGATGGAATACATGGTGAGGCAGAAATTATTTTAAAAGGAGACTATGAAGGCTTTACTATTTTTGGTTTTGATGGAGACCCACTAATGGAAAAGAATGCTTTATCAGATATAGATGATTGGAAAGACCAATTAACAGAAATAAATAAAACAAAGTCTTCTGAAGCTAGGGGAGCAATCAAAGAATTTTTGAAAGAGAAAGACCCCAAAGAAGAAGGAGTGCCTCTTTCTGATATATATGAATTTGTAAAGACCCATTCAAAACTTAAAACACATTTAAATGATTTATGGACTAATCAACCAAGAAGATTAAAAAATTGGATGAATGACCAAGATGAATTTGTTGCGTTAGATGGGGAAAAATATACATTTAATCCAAATCATATTTCAAAGAAAAAAGAAACCTCAAATGTAGGTACATTTAAATTAGTAGAAGCGGAAGATGATAATATCAATTTAATTATAAATATTAATGATAAACAGATGGGATGGAATATTGATATAGAAGATACAGAAGACATTTTTAATTTGTTTGGGAAAGCTGGTAAATTTCCAGCCCAAGTAGCAAAGAAAACAATACAGAAGAAATTATTAGATAAAGGTAAAATTGAACTAGGTGTTCAAAAACATGGTTATCATGAATATAGAATAGATGGGGATAAGTTTGATACTAGATTACATTTTAGAGTAGTTCCTGTAAATGAACAAGATAAATGGTTAGTTTGGACAGGATACAAACAAGAGATGTTAGATAAGAAGGAAGATAAAGGTATATGGGATATAACAGAGGATAGGTTTAAAAATTTAACCATGCAAATCCGTGAATAAGCCATACTTCATATAGTAGTCTGAGGAAGTGGGAATGTGTCGCAAGTCGCTATGCTACAAAGTGATTCAGATGGAACATTTGACATATTAAAATCAGATGAATTAGTTATAGGTGGATATGCTTCTATTGAAGTTGTAGATAAACAAAATGATTTAATTACTTTAGATGCATTAGAGGACGCAGTTGTAAAATACATGCAAATAAAGAAATATAGAAATGTAATGTCAAACCATTCAAATGTTCAAGTCGGAGAAGTAATAGAACAATATCGAGACAAAAATGGAACACTACACAAAACAGCAGTAGATGATGTAGGCTTTTATGTTGTAATTAAATTAAGAGATGACATAGAAAAAGCAAAAGAAATTTCAAGAGGGATTAGAAAAGGAACCCTTCGTTCATTTAGTATAGGTGGACAAGCATTATCAAAAAGAAAAAAGACCAATGAAACATTTGGCGAATATAATGAGATAAATAAATTAGAACTCCATGAAGTAACAATTTGTGAAAAAGGAATAAACCCAGAAGCAAAGTTTGACATATTAAAGGAGGAGCGTGATACCATGAGTGAAAAATTGGAAAAGACGCTGGAGGAAATTAATGAGCTAATGAAGCAAGTTAATGACCTTCAGAAAGAAGAACCGGTAGAGGAGGAGAAAGCAGAGTATATGGATACTGATGAAGAATCATCAGCAGAAGGCGAAAAGCTTACTTCAGATACAGATACTCCGGTAGAAGAGGAAGATGAAGAGTTAACACTCTCCAACTTCGATAGTGAGGCAAAAGGTAGGACTGGGCCAGAGGGCTTTGTAGAAGCAGGTTTAATCGGTGAGGAATCACAAGGAAAGAAACTGCCTCAAGCAGCTCAAGTTGGGCCATTATACAAAGAGTGGAAGAATGATGACTTCTCTACTTTAGACCTATCTACTGCTAATGTAGAAAAGGCGTATGAGGCTTTTAAGGCAGAACAGCTAGAAAAGATGGCATACGAATCCTTAAAGAAGCAGTTTGAAACTCGCTTCATTGAGGAGACATCTGTAAGAAAGGCAGATGTTGCAAGGCGTGAGTATGACGCTAAGAACGAGGTTGAAACACTAAGAGAGGAGTTCGCTACCCTTAGAAAGAGCCTAGAAGACAGGAATGATGCAATTGCTAAGTCACAGACAGTTGAAATCCCAGAAGTAGATGTTTCTGAGATGAGCTGGAATGACATTCATAGCTTTGTTTCAAAATATGAGGAGTGAAAAGAATGGCATATAACTATGTAAAAAGTATGAAAGATTTAGAAGCCGCAACCTACGGAGTTAGGGGCGGAGCAGGTGGTAATACCATGCTTAAAAGCGCAGGTATTGTTGCTGGTTTGCATACAGGTCATGGTGGTACAGAAACACCACAAGGAACTGTTGCAGGTGGCTTATCAAGCCTTTACAATTTAGTATATGGAAAGAAAGTTTGGTCGATGCTAAACCAAGAAGTTAACGCATTGGCTATGCTCGCAAAGAGGCCTTATACCTCTAGCGGGTGGAGAATAATGACAGATAGGCCTGAAGGTGGTTCAGCCTCTACATTTGCAGTATCTGGTGCTAATGCTGGTACTGGTGCAAATGCTCAAGGTGGAGCTACTCCAAGAGTGGACAAGATTGGTGGTGTTGTTGAGAATGCAAGGTTAGGAACAGAAATTCCTGCTATTGCTCCACAATACACTACTCTCTATACAAGCCCTAAAACTATTGCTCATATGTTTGAGTTCTCAGAACTTGCCCTTGAAATGGCTAAGATTGATGATGGTGTTGGTGACTTAAGAGCCTTAATCCGTGAGGACATGGGTAAGCACCATGCTGAAGCACAAAACAAGATGCTATTAATGCCTCTTGAAAACTATGATTTAACAGAGAATGGAAGCGATGGTGGAACAACAGTTAATGTTACTGCTAATTACACATCGTTAATGAAGGTTGTTGCTTCTTCACAAGAATTAGAAGCAATGGTGGATGCATCTATGACTGATGATTCAGCATCAACAACAGATGGTTTGGTTGCCCAATTAGTAACTCTATATGGAAACACAGACCGACAGTTAGTAAGCAACGCATACAATATATCCTTTATGGATGCACAGGTGGATTACGGTTCATCTTATGCTGCTGGAGATGCTAGACCATTAACCCTAACTATTCTAAATAGTATGCTAAGGCAATTAAGAGAGAACGGCGGTAGCCCAAAGGTTATCTTAACTGGATATGATACCATTCAGCACATTGGTGACCTATTACAGAGCCAAGAAAGGTTCTTAGACCGAAAGGAAATTATCCCTACCCATAATGGTGTTAGGGGTGTAAAGGGAGCAGAGGTTGGTTTCCGTGTAGCAACCTACTATGATATACCCTTAATTCCTTGTAAGGATATGCCTAAGACCGGATTAGGTTCTAATAAATTGAGCGACCTGTTAATCTTAGATACTGACCACATTTGGCTTTCTGTAATGAAACCAACCCAATACTTTGAGGATGGAATTGATAATGGAAACCCATTTGGTGTTGGAACACTAGGTAATCAGGCAATGTATAGAACCATTGCTGAAACTGGTTGTTCTTTCTTTAAGGGACAAGGCAAGATAACAAACATAACAAGTGCATGAGGTGATTAAGTATGGCATTAGCATATACAGTAACCATTCTTGCTGACCACAAAGGTATGACCACACCAAGAGTACATGGTGATGAATACTTTGTGGATGCATTGGTGGATGTTACATCTATTGTAGCAGCAGGTTCAGTAATACCTGCTTCTGCATTTGGATTAAGCAGAATTAATGCAGTTCATATAACTGGTTATGATAACGCCAATGCCGTTATGCCGCAAGTAGAGGTTAGTGCCGCAGGTGCTTATGAGAGTGGAACATCTTTTGCTCTCATGTTTACAGCACTAGATGGAACAAACGCTACTTTGGCCAATGACGCTAATGGTGGAAGCACAAGAGTTCGTGTTTACGGAATACTCTGAAATGAGTAGTAATGTGGCCATTGGCCCCCTACGGGGGGTCATTGGTCACTAAATAGGTGATAATATGGCTAAATTAAAATATAAAGGTAGAGAGAAGAGACGCTCTCTAATTAAAAGTATGTCTGTTAAATCAGGTGAAACAATAGACATAAATCCAATTCATGCTTTATCTTATTTGGGGGCAGATGAATTTGAAATTCATTTTGAAGATAAAGATAAAGAAGCATTAAAGAAGTGTAGTAGGGGACAATCTAAACTTTTGAAAAAGGAGTTCGGGGGAGCAGGGCTTGAAGAAACATTAAAACTAATGTATCCTGAGAAGAAAAAGAGTTTTAAGCCCAAACTAATTAAGGAAGCAAATATTTCTAATACTAAATTAGAAGAAGTAAAAGAAGAAAAAACAAAAAAGGAAATAAAACCTGTATCTTCTAAAAAGATTCCTAAAGAGAAAAAAGAAGTAGTAAAGACTTCTATAAAGACTAAAAAGACAATAAAGGATTCCCAACTTTAATAAGGGAACCGTTCTTAGACGAAATAAGGGAGGAACTGAGACAAATGACTGCGGGAAGTTTATGCACTAAGACTCATGCTTTTGCTGCTGCTGGCTCAGATGCAACTATTAATAGCGTTGCAGGAAGACAGGCAGTTCAATTAATAGGAAATGATGCACTTAATGCTGATGGAACGAAAGATTCTACTAAAGCAAAGATACTTTCATTTAAGGTTAGTAATAACCAAACAACTGATATGATTATTGATTTTATTGATGGTTGTGGTACATCAGCATTTAATGGTAAATTAATTCATAGAGTACATGTTGGTGCGGTTAGAGAAAACTTAGATTTCGACATGCATGGTGCAATAATATCAGACGGATTATATGTTCTAGTTACGGGGGCAGGAACAAAAGTAAATGTTTCAGTTTCTGCTCAATATAACTAGGTGAATTAATAATGCCAGCTTTAGAGAAAGACACAAAACTTGTAATGACGATATTATTCGTCGGAGCAATTTGTGGCGTAAATGTTTTCTTTTACGCCGAGTTTGGTCATCTATTGGCTTTTAATCATTATTCACATGCGGTAGTTTTTGCTTTAATGACTATCGGTGGAATATTAGTGATGAAAGCAATATTTGACTTGATATTAAATGATTATATAGAAATGGCTTTGCTAGACAGAAGAATATCTGCATACTGGCACAAGCGTGGAAAAGACGAGCAACAAAGAGAAAGAGTTAGACAAAGTTTACAACAGCATAATCAAACTTGGGGTAATTTAACACCTCAACAAAACTTTGCTGTAAATCAACCAATTGTGGTTGAAAATACTGAAGCTAAGCCTTCTTTCTTGGCTCAAATTGAACAGTAAGTGAGAACATGTTGGATGCAATAGCATTTGGAATGGATGAAACTGCTTTAGCATACGATATGCAAAGAGCACATTCAGCAGATGTTTGGTTTTTACGAGCTAGATTTTATTTTTGGGGTATTATTGGATGTTTAACAAGCTTTACTCTAGGTCAATTAATGGCTTTAACAGGAATAAATATATTAGGAGAATTATGGGAGGGCTTTTGGGCATTAATATATCATTAAGGAGGTATATATTATGTCTGTAATGACCGGATTTGTAATTCTTTGTATTGAAAAAATAGGAATATTGTGGAAAAAAATAAACCCTCACCCGTTTGGAGTATATGGAGCAACTCAAGTAGGAAAAACTACATTACATCATCAATTAAGAACTAGAGGTGAAGTGCCAGAAATTAAAGAAAGAACAGTTGGCAGAGAAAGAGCATTAAGAAAAACAATAAAAATTGATGGAGATACACATACTATAAGAACTTCAGATGTTGGTGGAGAAAACTTATATTGGGGTGAATGGTTACAAGATATGAAATCAAGAAAGGTAAAATATATTATTTTTATGATAGACGACAGACATTTATCTAAACACATTGATATTGAACAACAATTATGTTGGAAGTTTTTAATAGATGCAATTTGTTCACCTTATTGGGATATGATTAATAAAAGAAAAAAGAAACACAAACATGATTATCCAATAGCATTAGGAATTTGGGCAAATAAATTTGATTTGTGGAAAGACAGATATTCATATAATGACATTCAAAAACATCCAATATTTGATTCATTTCAAGACGGAATTCAAAGATTAAACGATAAAGGAATACCAACTCATAAATATATAGTAAGTGCAAAATCAGATGCTGAAATGGTATATAGAGGAATTACAACAATGATAGAGGACTATTAATGATAACAGATAATTGTTCAATGTCGGTATATTGTAAATGTAAGGAGTGTAAAAAATGAGCATGAATTATCAGCCCCCGTCTTTAATTGGTGCAACAAATGCAACTGTAGCAAATGCCTTTTTGCCACCATTAAAATATGCTAGAGCAGCAGGGTCTATAATGACCTATGAATATAAAAGCGATAAACCAAAGAAACAATTAAAAGAATTAGTTAAAGTTCTTTGGCCAGAAAGGAAAACTTTTTTAAAGATTCCTTTAGGATATAAATTCAATACTAGAGACAGATGTGTTGTTTGTGGGACTCATAAGGTTTGGGAAGCATCCGACCCAATGAGACCAACAATACCACTTCATAAAGTTAGAAAGGGTTATCCAATGAGAGGAACTTATTGTGATAAACATGCTCAAATACACAAACAATATGAGATGTTAGAACAACAAATTATAGCTGATGAACATGGGTTATCCTTTAGTGCATATGTTCCTAAGCCTAAAGTGCCTAAAATGTTGCAATCAGCACCGCTAACTTCATTAAGGCAATCCGATATCGAGAGTTTGGCTGCAACCGGTTGGACAATAAGACCCCCTGAAATGAGTGTAGAATCAGCAGAAGATGAATTATTTAGATTAACAATGGAAAGCCATTCAATTAATACAAGGATATTAAAATTAATGACAGATGGAACTCAAGTTAAACAAGCTAAACAAATAATAGAAGAGGAGAATGAATAATATGGGAGTTTTTGGAACAAGTAATTCAAGTATTTCACAACAAATAGAAGCTCAAGGAGCAGCTAATTTTAAAGCAACAAATAACTTATTAACACTACAAACAAATCATGTAGAAGAATTTTTTGAGTATCATGGAGAAGGATTTTTATATGCTCTAGAAAAAATGCTTGAAGATATGACAGAAAGAGTAGTAAGTAGAATGTTATCTAAATTAAGATTTACACAAGGAGCTAGTGGAGAACTAGTAGTTCACTCTGATTGCTTAAGAGAATATGAAACAATAACACAAGAAAACATTCAATTAGATGTACAGGCAATTTTAGCAGCAGCAATCAATACTGAAGTTGTTATGCAAAGAAAGATGGCTAAACAACAGTATTTAGAAACTCAAGGTTTTAGTGTTAGTGTTCCTCAAGGACAAGCTTCTACTCCTTCAGTAAACTATAATACTTCTGGTGGAACCCCTAATCCTGGAGGATTAAACCCTTCACAGATTAGCGGTGGTAATCCAATGGTTCAAGCTAATAATATGATGATGCAACAACAACAGGCTTTTAACAATCCTTCTGGTTATCCAATACCACCAGCAGGTTATGATAGCATGGGGAATGCTTATTGGATAGACCCAAATACAGGACAACCATCATACACCCCCCCTGGAAGTGGGCTAGGTTTAGCTAACATGATTTCTAAAGGGGCTGCATGGGCGGCTTGGTTAGCATGAGTGATTTAAATGTCTATTATTATACCTGACGATATTCAGTATAATAGAAGAGATTACTCTATAGGCGATGCATTAGAACTTAATGATGGAATGATGGGTTCTCAACCAGAACGCCATCCATTATTTAAGTTAATGCTAAAATATATTGCATCACCGTTTAGTGATAACAATTACGATGAAATTGAAGATAATTTATTATATTATCTAGATAGTTCATTTGTAATGAGGTTGGCTGAGAGAGACTCAGATGTAGTTATTCCTGATGAAGAAACCTATGAAAGACATATAAATTATGCTTGGGAACAATTACAAAGGCTTAGTACAGAACAGTTACTTAACCACCTAATGAATTATGTAGGGGATACAAAACAATTAAAACTTGCTTTAACACAAGGTCTTTTAGATGAAGGAAAAAATACTTTAATACAAGATATTAATACTAAAATGGGCACAGACCATTTACTATCTGCTCATACTAAAGGTATAGAAAGCAAAAAAATATTTCAAGCCGCAGATAAAGGCGCAAAATATGAACCTGCATTAGATATAATTAATGATATTTTAACTGGTGAAGATGGAACACAAAACAAATACATGAAAATAATGTTTGCAGATGGAGGTAAATTAGGTATTAAACATAAAATAAAACTACCACATGGTAAACCAATTGGGTTAGGCGCAACAGAAATAACTATTGATATAGATTTTGAAGAGCTGTTTAATACTTTATTTGAAAACGCTGGAATCCAACCTGTTAAATTTTCAAAACAAAGAGAGTTTAAAAAATCATTTAACAAATATAAACCACATCCTGATTTTCCTTTAAACGAAGAAGATGAAGAAATAATTAGACATATTCAACTTAAACAAGAATGGAACCAGCTTCATACAGAAGGTGAATTTAAAGATGAAGAATATGAAGGTTCATTAGAAGCAGAAGAAATCAAAGAAGAAATTAAAAGAGGAAGAATGAAAGACACTATGAATGTTGCAACAGATTTATTAGATGCTGGATTAATTACTTTTGTAAAATTTAAAAAGTTAGAAGATGAAGGAGAGGTTTTTCCTAAACTTCCCTATAAAGAACATGAAATTAATTTAATTAGTGATATTGTTGATTGGAAAAAGAAAAACCTTGATGGAACAGGCCCTAACGAATTTGAATTAGAAGTTTATAGAAAGGAATCAGTAAAAGCTAAAAAAGAGGTTATGAGAGAATTTAATACTAGAGTATATCCTGTTATACATGGGCCTAAATATGGTCCGTATGCCGATAGACAATTATTCTTAGACGATACTTGGAAAGAGTTTTTAAATGACGATAATAAAAACCCAATTATTAAACTAGATTTAAAAAATGCAGCAAGACATTCTAGAAAATTATATGATGCATTAAATCAAGACGCATTAATTCCAAGAGAAGTAGGTATACTACAATTAACTATAATATCTTATATGCAATCCGAAGAAGAAATAGAAGACAGAAAAGAATTATTAAATGACGAAGATGAAGAAGTTAGAGCTAATTCAAAATTTTTATTAGATAAAATATTTAATGTATTTAAATTAGTTGGTGTTAATTATTCAGTAAAACAGCGTTATGATTTTAGAGATTGGACTGAAAGAAAACCAGAAAGAGGTAATAGACCAATGGAAGAACAAAAACCTAAATTTGGTAAACCAGGAAAAAGTTTAGGATTAACAGGTATGTCTGAAGCTGGAGGACAACCAACAAATATTAGTGTTAAAACAAACACATTATTATATTATATTAAAAGGCAAATAGCAAATTTACAGGGGGCATTAAATGGGTAAACTAGGTTCAAAGAGTGATTTTATAGTAGGTTCTGAGTCTAATTATAGTCTAGGTATTGGTTATTATACTAGACATTTTGAAGTTTCTGAACTATTACAGTGTGGAGAATTTACAGATAGTACAACTCCTAGTAGGGGAGCAGTAGGCAATATTATTAAAAGAGTAGAAGGAAAAATTGATGATAAATTAAAAGTATCATTTAGACCTGAAATTATTGAAAAAGAAGTTCATGATTTTGACCCGTTTTTGATGGGGGCTTATCCTGTTACTCCCGCTAAAGATTATGTAGGGTTTATTCAACTTAATAGTGAAAAGGTTCGTAAAATACTTAGATTAGAAGTATGGCAAGGCAATGAATATGTAGATATGGCTTCTGCTTCTTGTATTTATACTCCTCCTACAACAGCACAAACAGGAACATATACTCTAAGATTTGATATTGGTAGTCCTGTTACTGTTTCTTTTACATTAACAGAAAACACTGCTAATGGTTTTTATGACCAATTCGGACAGAAAACAACAGTATTAGAGATTTGTGCTGCAATTAATGAACACTATCCATCACATACTGCACAGTTTACACAACAAAACACTCAAAAGACCACTGCTGCATCCACCGGCGCAGGAAATATCTCTGATTTTTTCTATGCCTGTCCAACCGAAGATGGTAAATCAGTTTACATTTCTTCTAAACTTCCATCAGATGCTGGAACAATTTGTAGTTTAATTGAAACATTAGGTTCAGATACAACAACTTATTCATTTACTGATAATGAAACAGGTGGAAGAACAGAAGAATTTTGGTCTCTCAAAGATGAGGGTAAGATATTTTTCAGAACAAACTATCCACATCACAATAAACACTCAATAAGAGTGGCTTACATTAGAGGAAGTAGTAGAATACCCTCTTCAATCCATGAAGCGACTACAAAGCTAGTTGCGGCAGAAGTATTAGTAACAGATGATAATACTATATTGATTGCAGAAACCGGTTCTAATATAGATGTTGCTAAAAAGCATGAAATTCTTACTACTGAAGCAAAAGAAATTTTAGACGGTAAACGAAACCTAGTATATTTAATTGAGTAATATGAATGAACTAACACAACTTTTAAATCGCCTTCACCCTAATTATAAAGAAATTGCTAATAAATGGCAAGATAGACAAAAATTAGAAGAAGAACTTGGTATTCCTACTTCAGATTCTTTAACAGAACAGTTTATTACAGAAGAAGTAATTGACGGAATAGGTAAAGCACACCTTAACGATATAGATAACATGATAGGTGAGTTAGTTGGTAGATGAAGTAACTTTTGTTTTAAAACTATTAGAAAATAATTGGGCTAGTAACTTAAGTGCTGGTTTAGATGGACATAAGCCTGCAGCATCTTCTATTAACTTTATTGATGTTAGGTCAATAGAACCAAATAAAGGTCGCAGGGTTGATGCCGATGAAAAGGCAATAATTATCGTTTATGAGGATAGTGCTACCATAAGTCATCCTACTATTGATTGGGGAGTTAGAAACGAAGAGTATACCTTTACTATACATTTAAGGATATTACATCAAAAAGATTGGAGTGTCTTAACATATTCAAGAGATAGACTGCAAAGTTTATATCAAATAGTGCGTAGCATCCTAGAGAAGAACGGCTTAAGGCCAGAAGTTACTGTTGATGGTAATAAATACACAGCAGAATTAATAGAGATTACATCCAGAAGTGAAGCTAATGATAGAGGAAAACGATTATTAGGATATAAAATGGGTGTTGCCATGAAAAGGTTTGGAAGAACCACATAGTTTGTAAGTAGGTGAAAAGAAATGGTAGTAAATGAAATATATACAGGAGCGGGGTCATCAGTAACGATGATACCAGAAAGAGATTTTAAAATATCTGAAAATTTTGGAACGACAAAAGGAAGCAAAGAATTATTAGCAACTACTGCTAGTCAGACCACATTAACATGGTCTACAGCAGGTGATGTTTTAGTTCCAAATATTTATAGAGGTTGTATGGCTAAGTTAGATAGATATGATGCTAATGGAGCCACCCAAAATCATTCTCAGACTTTAATGATTGAAAGTAATACTTCTACTACCTTAGTATTTTCACAGGCCTTAGATTCAACAGGTTCATTTTGGTATGAATGTACAATTTTAGCGTTTGGTACTCCAATGTATGCTGAACCAGCAACTAGTAATAAACACAATCTTTTAGCAGATAACTGGCTAGGATTAGTAACAACATTTACTCCACCATCAGTTGATGCTGAGATGAAACAATTAAATCTTGCACTTGGCGGAACAAGAAACTTTGGTTATCAATTTAAAGGAGCAGAAAATGTAGGTGAAGCATCAATTGATGTTTCATTAAATAATGGTTCTTGGTTATATTATGCTCTTGGAAAGAAAACATATTCACATACACCGGGAGGCTCTAATACATTAAATGCTAGTTTACAAAATGGAAGTTCCTATGGTGTAACTAGTTCAGGTAGTGATATTTATAGAGTAGAAGACGGAGAAATATTACCTCCTTTTACTGCTACTGATGATAGTGCTACTAAGGTAACAAGTATTACTGTTTCAAATGATGGTGTAGGAATTCCATTTGCTGCATCTCAAGCATTAAGTTTTAGTGGTGGTGGTGGTACTGGTGCTGCTGCAACTTATACATTAACAAAGAATAAACATACAATAGATTGCACTACAGAATCAGGTACTAATTATGATGGTAAATGGATTAAAATTGAAGCTGCAGCTGCTTCAACAATAAAATATGTGTTTTGGTTTGATATTGATAATGCTGGAGCTTCAGTTCCAGGTCATGGTGTTTCTGGTTCAACAGATGTTGAAGTTACTACAATAAGTTCAAGTGATGCAGCAGGTACAGTTGCTACTGAGCTTGCTACCATTATTAATGCACAAACAGGATTAACTGCTACTGCTGATGGAGCACAAATAACAGTTGAATCAACTAGTGGTGGTAAACTTGGAGCAATAACACAAGCTGGTTCTCCACCATTAACAGTTGCACAATTAGTAGTAGGAGGAGAAATTGAATCAGTAACAATTTCAAATTCAGGCTCAGGATATTCTTCTGCACCAACAATCGCTAATGTAACAGGAGACACAGCAGCTACATTTACTGCTGTTTTAGGTTCATCAGCAAAGGCTGATTATAAAGAAATTACTGCGGCAGTAACATATGATATTGCAGAAGATAATAGTGGTAATTTACCATCCTTTTCTTTAGAAGTAAGTAATGAAAAAGGTAGTATTGCAGATGGTGATTATTTCGTTGATGCAGATAAACAAAAAGTAATGGCTAGAATTTTTACTGGCTGCCAAGTTAATTCTTTGACTTTGAATTTTGAAGAAGGACAGGAAGTTACTTCTAGTATTAGTGCTATAAGTAAAAAGGCACATGATGCAGAAACAAATTATGTTCCAAGAAGAAAGATAAGAACCACAACAGGTTTACAAAACTATAGTTCTACAGTTGAAGATAATAACCCATACATGTATTCTGATGGAACAATCAAAATATATGGGCAAACTATGGCTAGAATTAAAAGCGGTAGTGTTACTATTAGTAATAATATAACTCCCCATCGTTATATAGGTAATTATGATAGAACAATGGCTAGTGCGCATACTGCTGCACAAAGAACTTATGAAATTAGTTTAAATCTATTAATTACTGACCAAGCTATATGGGATGAATTAAGAAATCAAAACGAAACAGATTCTTCCGTTGGATTAATTGAAATTGAATTCGCTAAATCAGCAACAGACAAAATTACACTTAAGTTTGACAATTATCTTACTACAAGTGTGGATATTCCGTTCCCTGATGATAAGGGCGCACTTGAAGTTGCTCTAACTGCACAGGCTCGCACATTAAACAGTTGCACCTATCAAGGAAAGTGGATTATACTGGGTTAACCCCCCTTAAGATGTAAAGATAGCATAATAAATACTTTTCTAGACAGGTGGTGGCGAAAATCGAGAGCGATTCCGTGAATAGGTGGGTCTATTCCCATATCGGGGGGTCAGATTCGGCCATCTTAGGAGGCTTAAAAGGCTAGAATATTCAATTTATTTTTTAAATTCCACTAACAAGAGTTTGTTTGTTAGTATTAATTTGTAGGTGGAAAAATGGAAAAAACAGTAGTAAATGATAAAAGCGTGCTATTTGCACAAGTAGAAACTGAGTGTCACTATGTTAAAGTGTCACCGGATAAAGATGAATACCTAAAGGTTTGGGTTAAAGAACCAACATGGCTTGAAGTAGAAAAAGCCCTGTCTAGTGTTATGAAACTAGACGCACAAACACAAAGCCTAGATTTAGACATGAATGCAATGTACAAGTTTATGGTTGAAAACTTTGTGGAAAAAACAGAACCCCATTTATCGGGGTTAGACTTGTTAAGGCTATCGCCCTATGTTGGCGGTCAGCTAAAGGATATCCTACCAAACCCATTTATGGATTTGATGGAGGATGACTTGGGAAACGAGTAAATTACAAAAGAGCATTTAAAGGACACTCTGTAGATAATATAGGAATTATGACAGATATAATGTTTTATACTTATTGTAAAACTTTTAATATTAATCCAATAGATGCATTACATACTCCAGTATCATTAATGAAAAGAATGTTATTAATTCAAAGCGTAGCAAGTGAAATAGAAATGGAAGAAATACAAAAGAAATTACCAAGTAAGTGATAGTATGACGATGGGACAAAATCAGGCTGCTAATCAATTGTATGATGTTGTAGCAGCAACTGAAGCCTTAAAAGAATCACAAACTGGGTTAGCAGAAACAGTAGATAAAATAGCAACATCTAGGGGATTATTAGCATTAAGCAGAATAACCTCTGGTATACTTCCTGGATTTTGGTCATTTCAAAATAAAATTAGAGCCGTTTTCGACTTAGCTAAAATCTATTATGATAGTGTTAATAAAGAAACAGAAGACTTAATTAAAAATTTAAAAGCAGTTCAACAATTAGGTGCTCAATATGAAGCTATGCCTTTAGAAATATTTGATGAAGATTTCTTTGAAAATGCAAATGCTTTAGGCCAATTACCTAGTACCTATGATGCTATAGGTAAAAAAATTAAAGGATTTAGTGCAATAGAAGAATCTATATTAGGTCATTCTGAGGGAGCACAAGATGATGATGAAATGAACGAAGTATTAAGAGAAATTAAAACCCTTTTATCTCCTCAACATGAAGCACTGCAAAAAAGAAAAGAACTGATTAAAAGAAGAAGAGAATTTAGAAAAGAACTTAATGAAGAATATAAAAAATTTGGAGTAAAAGACGAGCAGATTTTTAGAAAGTTCTTAATAAGAAAGAAAAAACAAATATCAGATACATTAAAGAAATTACCTGAAACAGTAGAAAGACTAGGTAAAATGGCTTGGGTGTTTTTAAAAGGATTTGTAATGTTTATTTTAATTGCTACACTTGTAGGAGCAGTAATTAGAAATGCTTGGCCGGCATTAAAAACTTGGGGTAAATTAATTCTTGACTTACTTAAAGGCGTTTGGGAAGTATTTAAAATTGCACTTGATGGTCTTTGGATGATAGTTGAAGGAATATTTGAAGGAGATTTATTAAAAGCAGGATATGGGATAGCAAAATTCTTAGGTGGATTAATACTAACTGCATTAATGCTACTAGTAACTGCATTTGTGGCTTCTTTTGGTTTACTTGGGGCTATGATAGGTGGGCCTGTTGTTGCATTTTTAAAGTCTATTAAAGAGAATGGTCTTGCTACAAAGAAAACACTTAGCAAGTTTTTAATAATGGTAGGACAAATTGCATTAGTAATAGGCTTAATTGGTGCTGCAATAGCCTTTGTAGTTTCAGGTGCTTGGATGCTTTGGCTTGGTATTGCAATAGCTGGTGCTATAGCGAGTACAATTGGAAGATGGTTTGGTAAGAAATCTATTGGTGGCCCTGCTAGTGGAATGACTTTAGTTGGAGAACAAGGCCCAGAATTAGTTAGATTACCAACAGGTTCAAGAGTTTATTCTAATGCACAAACAAGGTCAATGGGAGGCAATACTATTCATGTTCATGTTAATGGAAGAGTAGGAGCGTCTGATGCTGAAATTAGAGATATTGCAGATAAAGTTGCAAGACATATTAATCTAAGAATGAATAGAACAGGAACAACAGGAACGGGATTCTAATATGGTAGTACCAGCAAATAGAGTGATGATTGAATTAAGTAGAAGGGCATCAGCAGATTCTCCTTCAACGGCTAATACTATTGCTACAAATAGAATTGCTCTTTCATGTGAAACAGTAAGTATTAACACATCTAAAAATGCATACCCTATAGATATTCCTTTCTCTGGAGTTATTGCAGGAGAATCTTCATCAATGGTTATGGATTTAGGTTCTGCTAGAAAAGAAATAACACTATCTGGAGTAATTTATGAACAGGAAATTACAAAATTTAAAGGAGGAGACTCTGCTTCGCCTAAAAAAGTTAAATTAACTTCTTATGAAATTGCTCAATTAATACATTCATATGTTGATTCTTCATTTATACATGAAGACCAAAATATAAGTAAACTAATTTTATTAATTCCTAGTAGAGCAGACAATAATTTTGAATATAGAAGTTCAACAGCAGACCCACCTACAGCAAGTCAAGTAATAACTGCAGATACTCCTTTAGAAGATTTACCATTAATACCATTCCACTTTGCAAATAGAAGTTATGATGTTAGTTCTTGGTCATATGGTCACACAACGAAAACATTTGATTACTTTCAAAATACAGCAGATGAAATAGAAGGTATAAGAGGGTTTGTTCAAAATTTTAGTACAGAACTTTCTGGTGCAGACAGTCCACATATACAATTTAGTTTAACCTTCATTCAATCTTCTACACTAGTTTCAGACTTTATTAATACATCAATGTGAGGAACAAAAATGCCAGGAGTATTTATTGGGGATACAAAATCATTAGTTTTTCCTGTAATGTGTGATGGATATTTACAGATGAAATATTCTGATAAAAATTCTAGCACTTCTACTAATGTAGACTTAAGACAAGGTATTTGGGGCCATAATGGTTCCTTTACTATTGAAGCCATAATTACTCCATATGATGTAAATGGATATGGTTCACAAGGAAGCACCTCAACGGGTGTTACTACATCTGAAAAAACTCCTCCCAGTGTTAATCTTGATGAAACAAGTAGTAATAAACAGAAACACCAAAGCGAACAATATTTTAGTGATGGAACTACTGATTATAGAACTACACATAAAATGATGTTATTTCATAGTGATGGTTTTGAATTATATTTACAAAATACTGCTGTTAATAATTTTAATCAACCTGCTGAATATAAATTGTGTGCTAAAGTTGGAACTGAAACTCCTATAGAAACTGATACTATTATTTCTTCTAGAAATAAACTGTTTGGGTTTTATGATGAAACTGGTATATATGATGGAATTTCTACTTCTTTAAGGTTATTAGATGCAGCTGTATTAGATAGTGGCAATGTTATAGATTTGACTACTGCAAGTAATGTAAATAAAGTAGCAGTAGGAACAGAATTATTTGATAATACCGGGACATCAATTGGTAAAGTAACAGTTGTAGATAGTGATGATGGAAAATTAACTTTAGACACTCCTCAGTCAACTAGGAGTGTATATTATTCCCAACCAAAAGAATCCACTTACTTAGAAACAATGTATAAAATAACATGTTGCCTTCACATTGATGGAAAAATAAGATTATTTATAAACAATGTTTTATTAGTAGAAGAAACTGTAACAATTACTGATTTTAATTTTGGAACTACTGATTGTTATATTGGTCAAGACCCCGCTACTAATTATACCCAATTTATGGGAGAATTATTTGAAATAGCAATGTATAAAAGACCAGAACCCAGCATAGCTTCTAGCACATTAAATATAGGATATTATGATACGATTTTCTATTATAGGTTTGGTGATATATAATGGAAAGATATGTTTATGTATTAAACGCGGATAAATACGCTAATGAAAATATAGATTATACTTTTGATAATAAACATGTTGCATTTACAGAAAACAAAGCATTCAAAAATACTTCTGTAAATCCTGTCATTAAATGCACTAACATTAATGAAGAACATAATGGAACTTCTGCTAACTTTTTTGAAATTAGAAATACTTACTACAATGGTAAAATATCTAATGATAATACAAGTGCAATTGTAAATAGAATATATCCTAGTACCAACACCACAAATTTAGTAACAGATGCAACCTATGCTCAAAATAGACAACAAACAGCCTCGTATAAGATTAGGACTTATTCTACTAAAAGCGCAACAAATAGTGCTAGTCATGCTAATCAATTATTAGTTGGAAATAGTAGTCTTAATATAGATTTAGATACTAATGATTATTTCGTATTGATAAACCCTCAAATTGTTCATTCTGCTTCTGATAAAACACCATCATTAAGACCACACTTTGCTAAAATTACTAAGATAGTTTCTTTTGATGAACATGGTGATGGTTTTCAGTTTGAACCTAAATATCCAGAATCAATACCTAGATATACTAATTTTGAAATATACAAAGGGCCATTAGTAAGTGATACTAGTGTCGTTGCTTTGAGCTATGGTCTTAGAGGAGATGGAAGTGAATTAGGTACTTCTACTACTGATGATTATGACCAAACTACTCCTGTTAGTTTTATTACCGACAAATATGATGCTAGTAATGAAGTATCGCGGCCTATTTGGTATTTTTATAATGATAGATTAACAAATAAAAATCAATTAGATTATAATACCAAATATAATTTAACTACTTGTAGGTGTTTTGATTGGACTTCTAAAGGAAGCATTTATAATCTTGCTGCAGATACAGCATATGCATCTGCTACTATTGATTGGACTCCCGGTTCAAATACTTTAAAAAAAGGTCAAAGTATATATAAAGCAGATAAAACCTATCTTGGAAATGTTACAGGCACAACTTCTACAACAATTACATTAGATTATGCAAGGCAAACAATAAGCGGAATAACTGCATTAAATAGTGAAACAGCATATGTTGGAAGAACAATACATCAATCTGTATTTAGAACCGAAAGAGAATATGGAACTATAATTATAGACTATGGAACCTTAAACCAAGACGCTATATTAGTAGATAAAATGTATAATAAAGACGGAGAAATAGGAAGTACAGATAGTCCAACAGATTATGAAGCTAGTTCCACATATACTTTTGACCCATCAAATTGGAAGGATGCATTTAGAAATTGTAGAAGACAAGCAAGTGATTATAATTCAAGTCATAGCTCTTATACTACTTCAAATACAGAAAGCGTTAGACATGCAAACTTAACTGGCCCTAATAGATGTTTATATTATAAAAAATCCCATAAGAAAAATAATTCTATAAACCCAATAATGGAAATTACAGTAAACAATCCCAAAAATAAAATCAGCCAATTTGCAACAACAAAGTTATTAGATAATAACGGAATACAATTTATAAAAATAAAAGAGGATGAAACATATACAATTAGTAATGCAACCCACACCTCAAACACTTCTGATGTTAAATTACCTTATACTGCAACTAGTAGTTATAGTGCTTCTAGTGGTGGTATATATTATATTCATTTAAATAATATAAATGAGACAGCACATGCTGATATAACTGATGATAGTACAGATAATATTGTAGAATTAGATTGGAAGCCTACTATAGATTATGGAGTTAATCAAATAATTAAAGCAGGAACTATATTAAAAGTAGAAGATGTTTATTATAGAGTAGGAACAATTGCAACAACAGATGAAGCTACCAGAAAACAAGAAATAAGAGTGACAGCAAAAAAGAAAGCAAATGATAAAACTTGGACTATTTTAGCACAAGAATCTCATTTACCAATATTTACTGATTCAGATATATACATTGTTTTTTGGACTGATGGAATTAATACAAGCTGTCCAATAGATACAGAAGCAATATATGAAAGCAATACATTGCAAAGATTAACTGTAAATGAAAAAACTATTAGTAAATTAGAAAACTCTTTATATAAAAGAAGACTAGTATTATTAAATAGAGAATTTTATGGATATGAAATTGAAATAGATTATGGTGATAAAAACCATAAACACTTAAAGCTTTTAACAACTAAAACATTATATCAACCTGATTCTACTAAAAAACATTTTATGTATTACTATCAAGGGGGATATTGTATAGAGGACGATGTATTTAATGGAACTGTTGAAGATATTGATTCAGAAAATAAAGATGGAATATTAACATATACTATAAATGGTAGAGATAATACAGGAGTTTTATTAAATAATACCACTAATAAAAATTTACATAAAACAGATGATATAGTATATTCTTCTATTGCTCCTATTTTTGATATACCTGCTACAACAGTTTCTAGGCATAGTATGACTAATACAGGAACACTAACTCTTACAGGAACAGTAACTGTTAACAAATATGATTTGTTTATAAATAGTAATAAAGAACTTATAGGAGAAGCAATATCTTCTGCTGCTTCTGGTTCAAACACTGCAGTAACTTTAGGAGGTTTTGATTATACTAGAGGAACTGCAGGAACTAGCACATTATACCATATTAAAACATTTGGAGATTTAGAAAATTATTTAACTGGGACTAAAGCATTATCTACTAATATTAAATTAACTACACATCCTACAGATTTTAGCAGTCTAGGACACAATGGTTTAATATTTAATGATGGTCAAAAAATTGAATATTCTTCTTCCTTTAGTTTTAGTGATTTATTAAACACATCAGCAACAGGCTCATATTCTTATGATAATACTGTTGGATATGATATTTCAGATATTAAATCTATTGAAGAAGATAAAGATTCTTCATTTGCTCTAAAATTAGCAGAAGAAACTAGAGCTTCTATAAATTATAAACCCATACAAACAGTTTCTTCTATGCATTTTAATGTTTTAGATATTGACTCTTCTAATAAAGAAAATTCTATACTTAAAATTGCACCAAGTTTTCCAGTAGTTTTAGGAAGTATTGACACAAACACATCAGATGTAAATGGATATGGAACAGATATGAGATATTTATATATGGTTAATTCTAATATTCCATCTGGTGGTTTTATTCATGAATTACCATATAATCCTCGCGTACAACAAAGCAGCTTTTATTCTCCAAGAAACACATTTAGATATTGGGGTTTACAAAAATTTAAAGAAGGAACAATAAAAGAGAGCCATGATAGTGTTTATAATAATAGTAATAAAACGCAAAGAATTACAGGTGCAGCTCCTATGTATAAAATAAATTCAATGGGTGAAAAAATTAATAATCCTACTTATAGTACATCTGGCACAATTGATTTAACCCCAAATCTATATCCACATAGTCCATATGTAGATGGTAATTTAAAACCTTTACTTAAAGGTTCAAATTTTTGGACAGGAACAGATATGGGATTAACAGATAGAGATGAACCTATTGAATATTGGAATGGTTCTGTAAAAACAGTTACTTGGAAACAATTAGAAAATATAGATTATAGAGCTAAAAATTATAACTTATTTGCAATCGGAGATATTTATCCAGATTCTAAATTAAGATGGAATAATTTACAGTTTAACACTAAAGATTTTAATAACTATGGTATGGTTTTAAAAACAAAAGGAAGAGAGGGAGATTTAGTTTCACATGAAAACTTTACAGGAACTAATACACAAACAGATGAATCTGATTCTAATTATGAAAGAATAGAAATAACTAGCTCAAATAAAACAACAAACCAATTAAAAAGGTTTGGAGTTGTTAGATTGGTTGAAGCAACTTTTGATTGGCATATGAATCCAATTGATTATGAAAGTGCTGGTAGAAATGAAGACTATGCTAAGTTATCTAAGTTTAAATATCCTAGAATGAAAATATTATATAATGCTTTAGTTGATACATATTCTGCTGGTAACTCAGTATCTTTTGATACAATAACAGATAGTTCTGGTAGTAGTGTAGCAAACATGACTTTACTTGCTTCTGATATTATTTATAGAGCAGATGGAACAGTATTAGGAGAAGTCCATACAGGAGTTACAAATGTAACTTCTTTAAGTATTTCTGGTACTGAAATTGTATTATATGGTGATGTTCCTGTTTCTAATGAAAAAGTATATATTATTAGACAAAAAATATTTACCCCTATAGCAGACCCTGATTGGGGAATTAATTCTTTAAATCATAATGAAATGAAAATGCTAAATACATATATTATGGTTCCAGATATTCAAAGAGATTATTTTTCTTTTAATCTATTAACAAGCGCTACTCTCTCTAAAAAATTTGATGCACAAAATATATTTATACCATTAATATCTGAAAATATACACGATGGTTCAGGAAGCACTATGTCAGACTATTATAGTTTATTTCATCAAGCCAAACATTGGGATTCAGCAACTACAGACCCTATTTGGTATCATCCATCTAAAGTTATTAATGCTTTAGCATATCCTACAACAAGAGATGATTCTCCAGGAACAGATTTAATAGAAGATGGATTACAATATAAGATTAATAATAAAGCAGATTTATATGGTGAATCACATATATTATTTAAAGATATGAGAAAATCATTTAAACAAGGCGAAAACCAATTTGAATTGCCTACTTCTGCTTTATTATCTCCCGGAAATTATGGAGATTATGATGATTGGGAAGATTATGTTGATGATTATGGTCTTAGTGACCCTCTTGACCAAAGAGCAGTTAATGTGACAATGGTTAATGATGAAAATGGTAGTTATTCTAGATATTGGTCAGTATGTGGAATGAAAACAGAAAAACACATATATTCAGCAGATGGAAATAGAAGTTGGGATAGAGAGCTTACTCATTCTAGTACTGGTAATGATGCTGGCGGTGGTTTTCAAGCACAAGCTTTTATTAAACCTAGAATTAGAGTTGCAGATGAGTATAATAGTAGTATACTTACATATACTATGAATACTGATGGGCATAATTGGTTAAATTTTGTCCCTAACTTAACTGGTTATTATTTAGTATCTGATAAAATAACAGATAAGCTTAATAATACTAAATATTTACCTAGTAAATATAATACTACTAGTCAAGCTACCACTGGTACTCCTATTTACATAGGAAAAATCTATGAACATTCAACTACTGTATCAGGAAATTATAGACAACACACGCTTAAACTTGATAAAACAATTACTCAAACTTCACATGGAAATAACTTTAGATTAATGAGAATATCTGAAACAACCTTTGAAGATACACCGGATTATTTTGAAATTAATGAAATGTTTGATACCGGATTACAATATGATTCATTAAAACAAAATTATATAACAGGAGAAAAAGAAGATTCATTAAGTGAAACAGATATGGGTGGGGCCACCGAAACTGATGATTCTACTGCTGGTATATTAGCATATCAAGAGGGATTATATTCTATGTATCTATTATTAGATATAGATAATTTTAATACATATATTGATAGAAGAGTAATATCAGATATTCATGCTTCATTTGCTGATGGAGATTCATTAAATTGTTATATAACAGACGGGAAAAATTCAATAGAAAAAAATATAATTCTTAGTAGAAAAACTACGCCTAGAAATACATTAAGATTTTCATATGATGGAAAATTAACAGGCTACGGGGTAATATCCTTTGGTGAGACATTTACGATTGAATCAACAAGTACCCCAGATAGTACAGAAGCAACTGAAGCTTTTATAGGAACTACATTTTCAATAGGAACAGATGTCGAAAACGCTATAGTAGATATATTGGAAGAAAATAATATAGAGGTAGATTCTTCATTAAAGAATATGACTTATACTGGTAATATAGTAGATAGCGACACATCGGGGACAACAATTACCTTTACTACTAATCACTCTAAAATAAAGGTAAACGATATAATTTATACTCAAGACGGAAGGCTTATAGGGAAAGTGACTACTGCAAATGCTGGGGCTACCATAGCGGTTAGCAACATTTTCTACAAACCTAAAAAGAATGATGAAATTACTAAATATGAAAGACACCCATTCATTTTAAATACTAATTTTAATGAACAGGATATATTTTCATCAGTAAATTATTTAGCAGCTAAAAGACAATTGGATTATTCTTTTAAAGATGATAAAATTAAAATTAATGACTTAAGTAACTATCATTCCAAAAGACAATTTTCATTAAAGTATAGAGATGGAGCCAATTTAATTTCTGTAAAAAGCAATAAAAGTTTATTTGATAAAGCAAATAAAATAGTAGTTATTGGAGATAATGTAAAAGCAGAAGTAGAAATACCAAGTAAGAAAACAAGAACTATTAAACATATAGATAGTAACATTAAAAATATAGAAGAGGCAAGAATTAAAGCAAATGCTCTACTAGAACTACACCGTAAAGGATATAGAAAAATCACATTAGAAATAGAAAAGACCGGATTTGAATTAATGAAAGCAGGAGATATAATACATTTAGATTTCCCAAATCATAACATTCCTGCAGATGATTATATTGTTTTTGAAATAGAAAATATAATGACTAAAGTAACAACTATAACTGTTGGAACATTTAATAAAACTATTGCAGAAAGACTAACAGAAATTAGTCTACAACAAAATACAGGATTTACTAATTTATTAACTAAGAAAATAAATAAAACATTAACAGGAAAGGCATTAATTGATAATATATTACCAAAAGAAAAAACATTACATTATGAATTAACATCATCAACAGGAGGAACTATAATTGGCTTTAATTAGTGTTACTACAGTTTTATCTTTGCCTGAAGATATTATAACTAGAAAGGAGATTAAGATATGATTACTGATGCTGGTAAGAAACAAGTTGCAAAACTTATTACTGGATTACAAGATAATAATGAATCCACTCCTATAAACTTTAGATACATTAGAGTAGGTAATGGTGGAGATAGTACATCCCCTTCTCAAACAACATTAGATAATCAAGTAGGAGCATATAAAACAGCAACTCCAACATTAGTTGGAAACACATTAGTTTATACTGTTACTTATACAGGGGCAGATATTTCATCAAATACAATATCAGAAATAGGAGTTTTTGATGCAGCAACTGGTGGTAATATGTTATCAAGAATAGTATTTGATGATATAGGCCCAATGACAGCATCAGAATCAATTACATTTACACTTAGAATAGAGGTAGAATAATGGGGACACAAACAAGAGACACAGATTTAGGAATTAGTACATTAGGCACAGCAAGTGACCTTGCTGGTTTAGTGGATGGAACAGATAGTATTCATTCAGGAATACTAAATGCTATAAATCAACAAACGGCTGGTTCTTTCGTCGCACACGGATTAAATGTAATTCAATCTGGTGGAAACTTTTCTGTTAGTTCTGGCGGTTGGTTTGATAAAGGAGAATATAAAACAGGAACTCCTACTCAAGTAACTGATGATTTAAATTCATCGGGTTCAAAAGACCATTATGCTTTCTTAGTAATTCCAAAAGATACTTCAACTTTAGACCTTAGAACTGCAAACCATGCAACTAATTCAAACACAGCAAATAGTTCTGGTGTTGTTAAGATAGCAACATTAAAAGCAGGAGATATACCTGTTTGTTTAATTAAAGTAGCTGCAGGAGCAAGTGCAGGAGCAAGACCAATACAATTTTATGGAATAAAGAAATTAGATTCTGAGTTTACTGCTGTTAATAATGAAACTAAAACATTAAGAATAACTAAAGCAGGAAAGGTTTTAGTTGGTACAGATACAGGAGAAATATCATTCCCATCAGTAGGAAGCACTAATTCAACTTTGTATAGCACTAACGATAAAGGTATCTCTAATGGAAATGTTTTGGTTGCAAATGCTAATGTAGCAGACAATGATTTCTTGAAAGTAGATGGAACAGAAATAGAGGGCAGAACTGCTGCTGAAGTTAAATCGGATTTAGCATTGGTTAAAGGAGATGTAGGATTAGGTAATGTAGATAATACAACTGATGCTGCAAAACAGGCTGCTACTCTTTCAGCAGCAACTGCAACAGATGTAGGACTTGGTAATGTTACTAATGAATCAAAAGCAACTATGTTTACTAGCCCAACATTTACAGGCACAATAGCAATACCTAACATTGCTAACTTAGAAACAGCAGTAGCAGCAAATACAGCAAAAACCGTTAGGACAGATTCAGAAATAAATGCACTTGCACAGGCTAAAGTAGATGCAGTAATTGATTCTGCTCCAGGTGCATTAAACACATTAAATGAGTTAGCAGCCGCTTTAGGTGATGATGCTAGTTATGCTACTACTATTACAAACCAAATGGCTACTAAAACTAAAACATTTAAACAAGATGATGTTCCTACCTCTACTGCCGTTGGTGACTTATGGATAGATACTAACGATAACAATAAATTATATCATGCTCATATTGTTGGGGCAGACGAAATAACAGCAGGAGAATGGGTTGAAGTTACTGTTGGTAAAGCAGCACTAGGATTAGTAAAAGGTGATGTTGGTTTAGGAAGTGTATTAAACCAAGCACAGATTAAAACATTTAAACAAGATGCTATTCCTACATCAATAGCAATAGGTGACCAATGGTATGATACTAATGATAGCAATAAATTATATGTTGCTGAATCAGCAGGTGCAACTTCTATTACATCTTCAGGAGGAGGTGGATGGGTATTAATATCATTAACTAAAACAACAGTTGGTTTAAGTGATTTAGATTCATTAGAAGCAGGTACTGGAACTAAATTAGCAGGTATAGCAGCAGGTGCGACTGTCGGTGCTACTACTTCTCAAGCAAATGAAATAACAGCAAATACAGCAAAAGTAGGAATAACTACATCACAAGCAAATGCTATTACTGCTAATACTGCTAAAGTTAGTTATGAATTTGATAGTGCTAGTGATTTAGGAACAGCAGGAGATATTGATAACGATGTAATTCCTATTTATGACGATGGTGCTAGTGCGTATAAGAAAGTTAAGATGAAGGACTTTTTAACCAAAATTACTGCTAATCAATTGGTAAGTGGCGGTAGTGGAACAGGAACAGTGTTTACTACATTACCTTCTAGTGGTGCTACTGTTGGAGGAACATTAGGTTCTGGTGGAAATATTCTATTAGAAGATGGAAGCACTAAATTAACAGATAATACCGCATTAAATGCTAATACTAATTGGTCTGATGTTGCAGGCACTACAAATGCACCGGCTAATAATGCTACTGTTGGAGCAGTTGCTGGAACTAACTTAAAGGCGGCTGATGGTTCAACAACATTAGGAGATGCAGATATTAAAAATGCAAGTTTAGCTTCTTCTCATGTAGTAGGTAGTGGTAAACTATGGGCTGCTACTTTACCTGAAGATGGAGCAACAAAAGGTAAAACATTTAGACAAGACGGAATACCTACTTCAACTAATGCTGGTGATTTATGGGTAGATACAAATGATAGTAATAAAATATATCAAGCTGCAGCAGCAGGAGCAGACGAAATTACTTCAGGCGAATGGGAATTGCTTGGTTATGCAGCAGCTGAAGCAAATGCTACTGCAAGTAGTGGAACTGTTGATACTACTGGAACAGTCAATGCAAATGAATATGCTAGGTTTAATGACGCAAATACATTAGAAGCAAGAACAGCAGCTGAAGTTCGTTCTGATTTAGGAATAGCAGATAATGAAATAATTGATTGGACAGCCTCAAGCGCAGGAACTATTCATTCTTCTAATTATACAAATACAACTTATTCAGAAGCAACAGGTTCAGCCGCAGGATTAATGTCTATTGCACATCACGATAAATTAGACGCTATAGAAGCATCTGCTGATGTTACTGATTCTACAAATGTAACTGCTGCTGGAGCATTAATGGATTCAGAAGTAACTAATCTTGCATTTGTAAAAGGTTTAGCTTCTGGTATTTCTAACGGTAATGTATTAGTAGCAAATGCTAATGTAGCAGATAATGATTTTCTAAAGGTTGATGGAACTTCTATTGAAGGTAGAACGGCTACAGAGGTTCTTTCTGATTTAGGTATAACTAGCAATGAAATAATTGATTGGACTGCTAGTAGTGCTGGAACTATACATTCTAGTAATTATACTGATACAACTTATTCATCATTTTCTGGTTCAACTTCAACTGCTGGTTTAGTTCCAGTTAGAGATTCAGGTGCAACTACAACTAAATATCTAAGAGAAGACGGTGATTGGGTAGTTCCTCCAGATACTACTACAAACACCCAAAATACATATGCTTCTTCTTGGGTTGATTCTAGCGATGATGTCCTTTTGAGATTAACGGCAGGTGGAGCAGGTAGTGGAACACAAGACATTAAATTAGTTGCAGGAAGTAATGTTTCATTAACTCCTAGTGGAACAGATATGACTATTGCTTCTACTGATACTACTTATTCAGTAATGGCTTCAGGAAACTCTTATGCTGCTGGTTTAGTTCCTACGGGTGCTTCATCTCATGGAGGTTTATATCTTAGAAAAGATGGAACTTGGGCTGACCCCGATACTGATACAAATGACTATGTAAACTCATTAGCATTTAATACAGGTGATGGAGTTTTAACAGTAGG
>VTLG01001713.1_pt1 | contig 100505 bp, 75 predicted proteins | sample 4694571 | NCBI WGS metagenome assembly VTLG01 (sample SAMN12604809, study PRJNA352737) | marine metagenome | biome: ENVO:00000447; feature: ENVO:00000209|ENVO:00000569|ENVO:01000036; material: ENVO:00002151; isolation source: viral sequences binned using virsorter ... | reverse complement strand
TTTTCTTTGCTGTCCAGATACCACTCGATGCAATGTTCTCACGTTTCATGATCATCTTCTGGTCATAGGCACTGACATACTCGGCCAGTTCTTCGTAAGAACTTTGAATATAAGGCTCAAGTTCCATCTCACTGACCTTATTAAGGAACCCAACAACGCTCTTATCAGTTTTCTCTCTCCCCTTGTATACAGTCTCGACCAGAGGACCCATATTGAGGTAGATACTATCAGTATCACTAGCAATGACATAATCTTCTCCTTCAGTTTTTAGTACCCTATTAAGGTATGTGTTCATTTTGTTTTCAATCCACCTAATGCTGAACTGACCACCATAGGTAATTGCTTCAGCATTACGTAAATTATAATATCTAAAATACTGATTGCCAATAGCACCATAAGCACTGTTCAATTGAATCTTACGTGCCATCTGGATGTTATTAAATTTACTGATATCCTTCTCTAATTTGGCAGATGGATTTCTTTCGTAATCATCCTTTGCCTTGAGCATTTTTTTCTTATACAACGTACGTTCATTGTATATCTTTTGCATGATCTCAGGTAAGAACCCATGTATATCCTTACGATATTGTGCACCATTAGGGGCTACACAATATTCTCCAGTTATCTTGACCGACTTCGCGAGGAGTTTATCAACTGTAGCGGATGGATGCCTTGTTTCAACGAGGGTTTCTGGGGAAATATTGTACTGCATAATGAGATGAGGATACAGACTATTGAGGTCAAAATTAACCACCCAATTATAGCGTCCTGGAATTGGTTCTTTGACATATGCACCTTCGTATTTTTCTGATTTGTCTGATCGTTTTGCAGGTGGGACAACCAAGTTCTTAGACTTGAGGAAATTATAGATGATAGTGTCCCACATTCTCACCTGATAGTACACATCTCTGATGTTTACCTTAGCATCATACGCTAGTGCAATAGCAAGTTCTATCAACTTCATCTTGTCTTCTAGACGTGACACAAGTTCCACGTCAAGGATGTTATAATCAATGAATTTTTGCCAATCTTTTGTATAAAAATCTTTAAAGTTCTCGAACTCGTTGTGATCTAATTTTCTTTGTCCTAATTCTACAAATGCTATATGATCTAAGCGATATGATTCTTGATTTGTATAAGTAAATTTCTTATAGAGATCAAGATAATCTACAACATTAATACCATACATGTTGTACAGTATTTGGGTGCGGCCTTTTATCTCCATTTCTTCTCGATGCACGATGTTCCATGGAGACATCTGCTTCATTTCTTTCTCACCAAATAATCTTTCAAGACGACCACAGATATATGGTACGTCATAAAGTTCTACATTCCACCCCGTGAGAATATCTGGGAAATTAGTAATCCAATAGTCAAGGAAACAACGGAGCAAATGTTCTTCACCGTCACACAATACATACTCAACGTCATCTCGATTGTTTGTATACGGTTTGGTACCCCATACTTTGATCTTACGGTTGATATAGTCTTGTACTGTAATGCTAAGAAGAGGTTCCGAGCATTCCTGCACGTTAGGAAACCCATTTTCACATGCCACCTCAATATCAAGAGATGTAATTTTAAGACTTTTAATCTCGTAATCCACTTCTTTCGGAAACTCTTTCGAGATGAATTGATAGAGATACCTGTCATAACCATGAACCTCGAAATTTTGTACGTCAGCGTACTTTTCTCTGAAAGCACGTGCTTCTTTTATAGAATTAAAACTGATAGGTTTTGCATACCTACCATCTAATGTCTTATGCTTCGTTCTTTTATCTGTAACAACAAAAAGTGTTGGAGAAAATTGAAACTTACGTTGAATACGTTGTCCATTCTCGTACCCAAGGTAAAGTAAATTATCTCCAACCATTTGTATGTTGGTGTAAAAACTCATTTAGTCACAGTCTCATATTTTTTCCTGATTGCATCATCAGGTTCGACTATTGTAGCAAGAGTTTCAGAATATAGCAACACGTCTGTGTCTGTCGTATAACGTGGCCATGGTTCTAGTGTACCATCATCCTTGATAAGGTACGGATCCTGTAGGTGGCAATTCGGTTCCTCCTCCAGTTGTTCCACTTTCGATATCAGGTGTATTCCCGACCTGAGTATCACTACCATCACTTGCATCATCATCCTCCAATAATTTTTCTGCTTCCGAAAATAATTCTTCCATATCAAGATCAGTGTTACTAACACCTGCAATCATCTCTTCATGCTTTCTAAAATTCTCTTGATAAGTTTCTTCTTTAATAACTCCCAAATACTGTTCTGCAATACTATCCAAAGGATCATATGCTGTTAGTACGTGGTGACCTGGTAAATAAAAATCTTCATCTTTACTTAGAGGTGCCCAAGGAAACCATGATAATTGATATCCCTTCTCTCTATTGAAAACAATTCCTTGTTCTTCATTAGATACAATCTCTAACCTAAAAGGTTTATGAAGATGAAAGCCCAGAGCTTGTTTAGTCTCAGGGTCTGCAATCTCTTTTACCTCGGTGATAACTTCTTCACCAGATTTTAATAATAATAATTTTACACTCATGCTACACTGCCACCCATCTTCTGTACATTAGTAATGTATGTATCACGAAGACTAGGGACTGGTTCTAAAATAGTTACAACCATATTATGATTGACTGGAATTTTAGTCTCTGGTGTGAGTGGACACCAAGGAGAATAATTTACTCTCACCTCTGGATCTTCTACAATACCTGTGCTATCCATCTTAGGTGTCTGATATTCTACCCTATATGGATAGTTCATAATATATGCCTGTCTTGCACCAGTATCTTTATCAACTGCTTCTTGCAAATCACATATCACGTTGTCGCCATTAAACATAACAACTACCTTTACTCTCTCAGATCTTACGAGAGATGGACTTGGTGGTGGAGTTACATCTATAGGTTCCTTTTTCTTTCTGGCCATGAAATTAAAGCTTAATGTTTATATTATAAAAGGGGAATTGATTTTTGTCAATCCCCCTTATGTAGACTAGATGAAGTCTTTTCTTGCGTGATGATCAGGAACTATCTTTCCCAGTTGTACCACGAGCAATCCGTCTGTGAATTCGACTCCTCGTATTTCGGTATCATCTGAGAGTGACCAGACCCTAGAGAAGGATCTAGCGGCCACTCCTCTATGTCTAAATGTTCTATCATCCTCTTGTTTTTCTTTGCTGCCTTCGACATATAATTTTCCAAACTCCGTAAAGACTTTGAGCTCATCTTTTTTGAAGCCTGCCAAGGCAACTTCCAACCGCGATTCCACATTGTTAATTTCAATTATGTTGTAGGGTGGGTAGTTTGATGTAGTGTCTACACCATCCCAGAAACGGTTGAGGTAATCGTCCATGCCTATGCTGTTTCTATTAATCTTCTCCATTAATTCTGGAAGATTTGCAGCATAATATCTTGCTAAATTAGTCATTTTAGTTCTCCTTAAATAAGCGAGTGTTAATTTGTGTACCCGAAGCGTACACTATTATTTAAGCACGAACTATAAAAATACGTTATGGTATAAACCGATACTATGAGTACGGTTAATCCTCTTTCTTCTTACCGATGTTATACTTACTCTCTAATGTCCAGTCTCCCTTCTCTTTATATGCAAGAACTTTGATCTGACTTAAAGGTGCAACATCAGTGATGACATCTGTAGTAGGTATAGAGATTAAGCCCCAATCACCTAGCAACTGTACTATGCGATTACGACGTTGTACATCATTAGTGCTTAAGTTTGCTTTCTTACCGTCCAAAGCAAATAGCTCTTTGAAATGCACAATATAATATCTTCCCTGTTTGTGTAGTATATGGCATGATTGATATAACTTCTTCTCCTTGCGAGATGCTACACCAATTCTTGTTAAAGTTTCTCTTACTTTTAAAAAGTCATCTGGTTCTTTGAGACCTACCTCAACCATTTGATCTGCAGACCACTTGACTTCCTCGGAGATAACACTCATTTTCTTCCTCCCATTTCATGTATTTGTTTTAAGGTTTCAATTTGAGATTTGGTTAGAAGAGATAATGCGACCTTCGCTTTCTCGTTACTATAGCCATAGTGTTTTTTGACCAGATCCAGATTATCAATCTGTTCCTTCTTCAACCAAGGAGAGAAACGCTTCCGTTTCCTTAATGTATATAGCAAGAAATTATACTGCATGTCCTTATCAATGTCAGGATGCATGTTCATCTCGTTCGCAAATAAGATACTATCAACAGTACCAGACAAACATCTATTAATGATGTAAGGAGGATAAGAAGATATCGCTGAAGGGTCATCAGCAATGAGATCTTTCTTACTGAAGTTGATAGAATTAAGCCAGTCTTTAAGTTCAATTTTCATCACCACACTCTGATAGGACCACGTACACCAGTGCCATGTTGATTTACCTCATAGATCATAGTCCTACCATCTTTTGTTTGACAGTGGATCTCTCCTCCATTGATTACAGCACTCTGTATGTTGCTACCAAACGTAGAGTATGCACCCCTACGAGTGTGATATAATTGTGCACTACCTGACGGGAGTACACGAACCCCCAAACTTCCCATAATTTGTTAATACTAATTCACGACGTTTATGTTGATCCTCCATGTAAGTACCTGTGGATCTCATTGTATAAGTATGATCAAAGTCATACTGACACCACTCTAAAAATCTCATAACGATATCAGGGTGGTCGTTATATGATATCATAACATTGCATAAGCAACTGTCAAATGTATCTGCAAACTTTGCATGATCGAACCCTCTATGCTTATCGCCTTTGTGGCCATAGAGTGCATCCTTGATATCATATGGTGGATCTGCATAGATGAACGTTAGCGTCTCGTCGGAAACGAGTTCTTCGTATGACAGATTGGTAATTTTCCATCTGGAGATGAGTTCGCTGTACTCTGGCAAGCGTTCGATCCCCCGATAGGAAAAGTTTGAATTGCTGGCTGCTTTTGAGAATGAACTGCTCTCAGTGAGACCAGAGAAAGAACACTTATTAATGATATAAAAATCAACTGCTCTATCTTCTTGACATCTTTTACTGTCATTTAAGTTCTCCTTTGATTTTAAAAATAATTCTCTTGCAGTATCTTCATCAGGATGAAAGTTCTTTGCCTTTATGAGTTCACTGTGAAGGTAGTCACCATTATCTCTTAACTGTACCCAGAAATTATATAATGGTTCATACAAATCATTGACCCAAATTGGCACCTCCTCAGGCAACCTCCTAGTCATCTCTATGGCCATGCTACCACCGCCTAGAAACGGTTCACGATACTCTGTAATTTCTCGACTAGGCAACCACTGCAATAACTTTGGAACTGCCCTAGATTTGCCACCAGGATACCTTAGAGGAGTTTTAAGTTTCATTCTTCAACACTCTCCAATTCTTGTATAGCATCTACTGGCACTTCATGACCATCAATATTATACCAGTGCTGTGGCATACCAATACTATCTTTCCTAACACCTAAGTATGCAAGATCACTAAAAGAATTCTCTCTTAGCATTGCCTGTAATCTCCAATGTATTAGTTCAGACTTCTTCATCAACTTCTAACCAGATAATATAATCATCAGGATCTAATCCAGTGAGATCTATTTGATCACGACGAAAATCACCTGTTGGAGGTGGGATCAAAGGTTGGTATAAACCTCTAGGTCTTTCTTGTGGGTAATTATCAATCAATGCTTCAACTGCTGTGTCGAACCATCTGTTCATAGATTTTGCCATAGCACGATATGATGAACCAACATATAGTTGTCCACCTACGACAGCAACAGTTGCTGCACCCCAGAACATATAATAAAATCTAGATTTCATTTGTGCTCTGATCTTGTCACGTTTACTCATTAGTTTAGTCATAATCATTTGAATTCACACTCTACCATGATCTCGGTAAGAGCTGCTAATAAATTAATTTCTTGGTCAGCAACAAATGCTGATTGGTATTGATATTTAGCGATGATCAAAACCGCTTGAGGTATACTACTAGGAAGTAAAGAAGTATACAAATTATCATACACAGTTCTTAGTATAGCATTAGGATCATTGTCTAAATTAGACACAATCCACTTACGAACAATAGAGAATTCTTTGTTCTTTAATGCAGATACTAACTCACCAAGTTTTACTTGATTTAATACCGCCAGAATGCCAGTGTCGATAGACCCCGTGGCAGCGTACCTTTGGAGTTCGTTGAGTGTTCTTCTGAAGTCTGGGAAATATTTCTGGACGACTTCAGCGACCACAGCATCAACAAATTGTACATCTTCTGCAGTAAGTATCCCACGACATCGTTCAAAGAACTGAGCCGCAATCTCCTGTTTCTGTTTCCCTCTGACATTGCAATCAATAACAGTTGTTCTAGAATGTAATGGTTCAATAATTTTGTTCTTAAAATTACAGGTAAAAATAAACCTACAATTCTTTTGGAACTCTTCTATTGAAGCACGTAATAATAACTGCACATCATGTGTAGTATTATCTGCTTCATCTATAATGATGACCTTATGTTTTGATGATGAGGTCAACGATACAGTAGATGCAAATTGTTTAGCACTGTTGCGAACAGTGTCTAGAAAACGACCCTCATCTGATCCATTGATCACATAAGAATCAACTCCTAGTTCATGACATAAAGCTTTTGCAATGGTAGTCTTTCCTATGCCAGCACTACCACATAAAAGAAGATTAGGTACTTCTCCATTCTTAACAAAAGATTTGAATGTATTCTTGATATCGGATGGAAGAATACAATGCTCAATATTTTTGGGACGATACTTTTCGACCCAAAGAAAATCATCCTTCATACTTACTATCAGGTTCTAGTGCGATAAGATACTCAAGATCTTTGTTTGCATCCCTAAAGAGAGAAGCATTCTGTTTACTAATAGTAACCTCATAATCACCAGGTAACAACTTAAGATTTTCAACCTTAAAATTGAAACAAAACTCTTTGTCGGTAATCCCTACATTGACAGCATAGGTATTAGATGTATCGTTCTTCTTGTCACGTACAACAAGTTTGACACTAGAACCATCGCCAACTACGGCCAAGTCTTCTATCTGATAAATTGATGCTGCCTTGATAACGTTAGAGATATCTGCCCATGCTACTGTAAAACATACATCCTTACTAGGAAGTTCCACTCTATTCTCAGGTGGAGTAGTTATGGTAGATGGATCTGCAAAGAAATACCTTGAAGAATTCTTTCTGTCTTTGATGATGACAAAGTTATCATTATCAAAATTGAACTCAGGATCTTCAAATAAAGTAAGTCCAGATAGGAACTCACTCAAATCATAAATTGCAAAATTCTTTGGGAACTTCTCCTCTACATTTGCACGAGACAATATGTTTTTTTGAATGGATAGAGTTGATAACTCTGTGCCTTCTTTAAAACAGATTGACTGGTTGATATTAGAGAAGTTCTTTAGAATGTCAAGTGTTCCTTTTGATAGTTTCATTTACTAAAATAATGTAATAGTACACAATAGTGCACCGCCTTAAGAATGTCGTCTTGAGGACGACCTTTTTTATCATACCTACTAAGGTACTTAATTGCATTAGATCTACAGAAGGCTTCTGCGTCTCCAATACTTTCAATCAGATCAAGTGTCTGAAAGTTTCCGTTAGCATAATGCTGTGAGTAAGTACCTTCAATGTACTTCTTCGCTTGATCAAGTGTTTGATCTTCATCATACTTAAAGACCTCAGATGAAAGATCTACGTCACCTCCATTAAAGGAAGTGTCGTAGTATTCATATGGATCTATGTTATCATCGGTCTCGATGATAGGATATTCTTCATCCATAGTTCCGTTCAATGTGTCCCATGCTAAACTCCATGCATTAATCATATCAAACTTCTTTGTCAAAGTCAACATCAGCATCTACCTTGTCGTATAACTCTTGGAATGCTTGCTTAGTTTCATCATCGAAACGTGAGATACATGTGGTGATTGCCTTAGGACGATTACCAAAGATTTGGAATGCCTTGACGATGTGAACAAGTCTACGAGTAGAGATGATCTCATCAATACCACCATCAAAGAATGTCTTACGGATGATGTCTGCCCAATCAACAAGTTTCTTGTTGAACTCTTTGTCCTCACCATTCAATGCATCAAGTATCTTGATCTCACTAGCAGGTGATGGGTACTGTTGTTCAAATGTTACTGGGAACCTTTCTAGGAATGCTTCGTTAAGAACGTTAGTACCTACAAATCTACCATCTTCAGAACCTTTACCTTTTGTGTTAGCAGTTGCAACAACTGTAAAGCCTGCAGTAGGTTTTACAAACTTACCAATCTTTTTAAGGAAGACACCTTTGCCTTCTAAGATAGATTGTAGACATAAGATCTTGTTAGATGCTAGGTCAATCTCATCAAGTAATAGAACTGCACCTCTTTGTAGTGCTTCTACTACAGGACCGTTGTGCCACACTGTGTTGCCATCAACAAGTCTGAACCCACCGATAAGATCATCTTCGTCTGTCTCGATAGAAATGTTAACTCTGATGAGTTCTCTGTTTGCTTTAGCACATGCCTGTTCTACAGAGAATGTCTTACCGTTGCCAGATAAACCTGTGATGAACATAGGATAGAAGATCTTAGAAGATATGATCTTCTTGACATCGCTGAAGTTACCGAATGGAACGAAGGTTCCGTCTACTTGTGGAATTAAATTCTGCTCTACAGTAGGAAGAACAGTAGGGGCTGCAAGTGCCTTTTCAAGTATCTCTCTACCCTCTGTTACTGTGAGGTTCCATGAACCTTTTTTAACTTGGAATGCTTTTAGTTTACGTGCAACTGTAGGATATGCACAACCCATTTTGGTTGCAAATTTTCTTACGTGAGAAGCATCAATTTGGTTGCCGAATTCATCACGTAGTTCATCAACGAAGTTGACGGATAGTTTTCTCTCGAAAGGCATAATAATAAAAAAAATCAATTTGTGTATGTATTAATAATACCAAAAAAATACCCCCTGTGAAGGGGGTATGTGCCACTAATTTAATTGGTTAGTGTCTAATGAATTTACCTTCCTCAACACCTTCTGAGATTTCTTGTGCTAGGTAAGCATGCTCACAGTTTTTGTGCTCCCATGGGAGACATCCGTTAGATACAAAGTAGTGAAATAGTTTCCTACAGTCTACTCCTAACCTGTTAAAGTACACGTTGTGTACCTTGTTTCTTTTAGTAGATAAGTCTTCAACTTTTGATGGAAGACCAACAGAAGCTTGTATGTTAAGGTGCTTATCTATAGGAACATTTGCAGCCTGACTAAGAAGTGGATTAGTTCTTGAATTCCAGTTTTCCATGTTTACATAATAGTTGTAACCATGCTCTGCTGAATTGTTCATAACATCATCAACGTATTCATCAGTTGATCTGGCAACAAAATCAGCGAAAGTCTTATCATTATGTGATGAATAACGACTAGGTTTTACTGATATGTTATTTTGACTAACAATCCAACTCATCATCTCTTTAACAATTGTACCTTGTACAGTTGCAGTTAGTGAGTTGTTTGCTATAAGTGCAACTTCTTCCTCAATCTCAGTTTGAGTTGTTAGTTTGCCCTCAGCAATGCCAAACTTAATGTGCTCTATAACTTCATCTTTGTTGTTTAACTTAGAGTGGAATACTCTTTCGTTGTTAAGAGCTTTGGCAAATCTTTTACGTGCCCATTCATCTGCACACCTGACGTAGACGAACATCCAACCAGGTATGGCTAAGATCGCACAGGCATCATGCCTATGTCCACCAGTGATGATATCACCAGTGTCTATGTCAATGTAAACTGGAGGGCAAGCACTATCAACACCATTTTGTTGAATGTCTTCCTTCAGTAAGTTGACTTGTACATCATTGGTTCCGTATACACGACCAATGTTGTCTTGCTTTTTAACGTCTTTCCAAAGACCATACTTTGTTTCGATAATTTTAATACCGTCTATGGCTTTGTCACTGACAGGGAATGTCCAGACACTAGGGTCGAACAATCTCTCATCGAAGTATTCATTTGCATATTGCGATGGAGCATATGCACAATTGAATGCCTTCTCTAGGGTTTTTGTCATAAGTTTTCTTCCACCCGAAGGTGGTCAAATAATAGTGAACCTTATAAGCATAGCATAAAAGAGAATAGTGTCAAGCTATTCTCTCAATGAATGATGTTAAGATCTTTTTGTTCATCTTCTTACCACCTAGAGACTTGACGAATGCTCTCTTGATTTGTGCCTTGGTTGCATCCTCTGCAACTTCAAACTCAGTCTCATTGTCAAGTGCCTTAGAATGTAATGCATACTGTACAGTGTATGCACTTGATGTACAGATGAATGATTTAGTCTTCTTCCAGATAGCATCTGCAGCTGCAACCTTCTCTTCATCATAACCTAAGCATGCACGCTTAAATCTGTACCAGTCATTACCTGCAACAAGACGGATGTTCATGAACTCACACTGAGGAAAACGATCACGTAATTGGTAGATGAATGTATCTGTCTGATTGTACTGATCATTAGAAAACTGGTATACCTTACTAGTTTTGCGATCACGTAGGTGGACATTGCTCTTGATGTTTCCTTTAGTAATCATTGTACCTTCTTCATAGTATCTTTTTACTTCTCTACCGTAAGGAATTGCAAAGCCTTCACCATCAGTTAGGTTGATAAGATGCATTTTCTGAACACCAGTTCTCTTTTGAAACTCAGGAAGAATGTGGTTCATAGCAACCATCGCTTCATTTAGAGGAGTTCCACCCATACCTAGTTGACGAGGAAAACCACAACTATCATAACCTCTCATGGCAGATACTAAACGGAATAAGTTATGCATTTGTCTGTCATGCTTACGGTTGTTGCAACCACTACTTAATACATTGACCATGCTAAAGTTTTTAATAATAAGTCTATTCTTATGCTCAAACTTTTCTTCAATCCTATAATTTTCTTGCTCGTAACTATAACTATCTGAGAAAAGATATACATCATAAGCAATACCAACTTTACGACAGAATGTTACTAGAGTAAGTACTTGCTTCATAGTATCTTTGATGCAGTTACCCATAGAACCAGACCAATCAACGTTGAAAACTAAACCATGACTTTTACCATCGGGTATAGTAGTTACTTTTCTGAATAGATCTTCATTGTATTTGTATGTGTGAAGTTTAGATGTGTCTAGAACTCCAGTACGACTTACAGTAGCACGTGCATAACCATCTGCTGCTTTCTTCATCTCGAACTCTTTTACAAGATAGTTAACTTCTTTCTGCATAGAGATCTTAAACTTTTTGTAGTCAGCATCTGTAGTCTTCAATCCATCAATATAGTATTTTTGCATTTGTAATTGATACTCATCACCAACACCTGATGGGTTCTCTATGTTTGTATAGAATTCATTTAGTACGTTGCTGACCTCATCATTACTAACCATGCACTTAGTATTGAAAGACTTAGGGAACTCAACATAAACATTCTCTTCACCTTGAAACTCAACTAAATTACGTAATGCACTCTCAAGATCATCAGCAGTTCTTACCTGAGGAACATTAGGTGCAAACTCATTTGTTTCGTTACGGCCTGCTTCACCAGTACCAGTTGTTTCTTTCTGGTTACCTTGACCTACTGTTTGATCATCATAGTCTAGACCTTCATTTTCTATTTGCTCTTGTGAGTTACCTTGTTGTGATTGCTCATCATCAAATAAAGGATGCTGTCCTTCTGCACCATCACCTTTCTCACTACGACCCTCACTTAGATCTTCAAAAGGATTGTTTGCATCAAGAAGATCTTCTTCTTTCTTCTGCTGTTCTAGTTCTACCTTAGCGTATGCAAATAATTTTCTAGCAAGTGCAAGTGCATCTTCAAATGTTTCTAGTCTTCTTGCTTCTTCAGTAAATACTTTCTCATCATCAGTGAAAGGAACATCAACATAGTTACCAATCTTCCACCATAGATTTAATCTATCTGCAATATTAAACTCAGATATATCTTCGCCCTCAATCTTGAAGAAGTCCTCGTCAGAGAGGATCTGGTAACCCTTATAGAAGGTTTTTGAAAGGCCAGGATATCTACGCTTCATCTGCATCTCAATACGAATGTCCTCAACAACATTGACAAACTGCATTGGAATTTCTTTGATGAAGTCCCACTCGTTAGGAGTATATAATGCATGACCAACTTCGTGTGCAATCAATGCATCTACAACAGCATTCTCTTTGTGTGACCATGTTGGTAGAGTTAGAACTCTAGTCTCAACATTAAATTGTGCTGTGCTGACTTGACGATGCTCTACAATCAAGTCTTCTTGAGCAAGTAGTTTAGCAAGTGATTCTTTGACGATGTTCATAGGTCTTTGTATCTTATACTATACATTATAATAAGAAACCCTCCGCTTGGGAGGGTTGAGTAGACACTTTATCAAGTGGCTCCGTCTTGCACGTGCCTGTCGTAATGCTTGGGGTTTGAGGTGACGCTTCTTTTCCTTCTTGGAATGATGCTGCCAGTTGGGGACTTTCATTATTCCTCCTTAGAGATAACTGAGAAGTTTTGTTTTCTTTCTACTACTAGAGTAGAAGCAAATTTATCCTGTAAGGCTTCTGTCTTATGTGATATCACAAATACATTTGTTTTATCAGAGACAGTGTGTAAGATTTTGAGGAAGTCATCTGTACCAGATGTATCTAAACTACTGTCAAAGATCTCATCAAGGATCAGTAGGTTAGTGTTAGCACTGTTCTTCATCTTGGCAATAGTTCTCCAAGTGAATAGTAGTGCAAGGTCAATCCTCATCTTCTCACCCTCAGAGAATGATGCATAAGTAAATTCATCTCTGAACCTAGATTTAATAGTCTCCATGAAATTCTCATCGAGTTCAAAAGACACATAAAAATCTAGTTCCTTGAGATACCTATTTATGAGTTGGTTCATAATAGGGAGGTACTTCTTTATTATTGTACTCTTAATTCCAGTATCACGGAGCATGCCTGTGACAGTATCATAGTTGTCACGAGTTCTCTTAGTGTCAAGTAGGGATTCCTCTACCTTCATTCCATCTGATGCTAGAGTTTTTAATTTCTTTTTCTCTCTTGTGATATTGCTAGTGTTTCCAGATGATATCTTATCTTCTATCTTTTTAATTTCTTTCTTCTTCCATTGTATTTCTTTATTACACTCACTAATTTTTTGCTGTGCTGTTAAGAGTTCAGACATAAGAACTTGCTTTTCTGATACCTGTTCTAATATCTTTTTTAACTTATCTTGCAACTGTTCTGTTGCCTTATCAATCTCATCTAACTGTGTACTGAGTTCAACCTTCTTAGCACTTCTAAGATTTGCTGTAATGGTCTGTTCACAGGTAGGGCAACGATCATTCTTCTCAAAAAATTTATACTCTTTCTTAAATGCTTTTTGCTTATCCTTAAATCTTGATTCGTATATACGTAACTGATTTAATTCTGCATCAACATCACCATAACTGTCTAGGCTCTTCTCATACGATTGACAGAGTTCTACATTGTCTGAGACATCTGTTGTGATGAATGATATCTCATCTTCTAAACCTACAATCTCTTCTTTACGTCTAGCATTATTTGCAGAGGATTGTTCTTGGAGGTCAGCAATAAATCTTTGCTGCAACTCTACCTTTTGTTTTGCTAGTTCGTAGTTATATTCACAATCTCTAATGTTCTCTCTAACAGTTTTAAATCTTTCCTTGAGTATAGAATTCATGGTAGAGAAGATACGAATATCTAAAAGATCTTCAATAACTTCTCTACGGTTAGGGGGGTTAAGTTGCATGAAGGGAACAAAGCTTGATGATCCTAAGATCACCACCTGAGTAAATGATTTATAATTCAACCTCAGTATACTTTGCTCCAGATGTTTCTGTTGCTCGTTTATCGCTGCTTCTTGGGAAAGCATGTTACCATTAAGATAGATCTCAAAGATCGTAGGCTTGAACCCACGTCTTATCATATAGTCACGAGAACCAATACTAAATTCTATCTCGACAAGCAAATCCCTCTCGTTGATAGCATTGACCAATTGGCTTTTTGTTATCTTACGAAAGGGTCTATTGAACAAACCAAAACAAATAGCATCCAAGAATGTGGATTTACCTGCTCCATTTGTACCAATAATCAGAGTGGCAGGACTTGCATCAAGTCTTATTTCACTAAAAACATTACCAGTAGATAGAAAGTTCTTCCATCTAACAGACTTAAAAAGAATCATTCGACAAAAATTAATCCCTAGGCGGTACTACTATATCATCAGGAGTGACAACATAATATTCATGACCGTGTGCGACGCAAGTTTGTATAATCTCTCGATCACTTACCTCTACCACTGACATCTCTGGAAAATCTTCAGCTTCCAGAAGTCCAGCATAGCGTACTGCGTCGTCTTTGTCAAGGAACATGTATACTAATGGTTTATCCTTATCTGTATTGACAGCGTAAGCCCCTTCATTTTCTTTACCTTGCAGTGCTAAAATGTACATCAAACTAACTCCAGTGCTTCCACGTATAAGGATTTAAGAATAGATTTAAGTGCGGGCTTATCAGAATGATTTAAGTCATCAACATATCTTTCAAGGATAGTAAGTGTGTCTTCTTTTTCAATATCAATTTCTTCATTTAGATCTTGTTCAAAGGATGGATCCTCTATAACTTTGATCTCATGTACACCACATGCATATAACTGACTAATAAAAAATTCAAACTTATCGGTATCTGTTTTCTTTTCAACGATAATTTTTATAAAGTTACTAGTGTAATCTGCATACTTAAACTTACTACTATTTACACGGTCTTCATGGTAGTAAATCTTCTTGTATATCTGATATGGGTTCGGTATAAACTCCAATTCTTTAGTTTCTGTATCAAATATATGAAAGCCACGTGTTTGATTATAGTCATTCCAATAAATTTGATAGGGATTACCTAGGTATGTTATGTTTCCTCTGGTGCTTTTCTGATGATAATGTCCTGAGAATACTTTTTCAAACTTTCTATATGGTGCTGTGCTGTCACCATGATCCATGATGTAACCTTTGTGTGCTTCAAATCCATTGAGTTCTAGGTGTCCCATTGCAATAGGGGACTTACTTTTCTCAATAAGATCATAAGTCTCGTCATGGTTCTCTGAGTTTATCCAAGGTATGAATAGAATAGGTAGTCCACCTATCTCTACCTCTGTTGTTTTGGAATAAATTTCTACATTATCATACTCTCCTACCACACTCACCAATGTGTTTACTAGATTAGTATCTTTAAAATATGCTGTATGATTTCCCACTAAAGCATGAACCTGAATGCCCATGTCCTTTAGTCTGTCAAAATAATTATGTGTACCCCACTGTGCAGCCCAGATGTCTAGGTTTCTGCGGTTGTCAAATGTATCTCCTAAGTCTAGAACTGTCTTGATGCCACGTTTTTCTAGGGTAGGAAAGAATACATTCCTATAGAATTTTTTAAAGAAGTCATGAAAAATTCGACTAGACTTCCTTGCACCGAAGTGCTGATCTGTTATTATTGCTACCTTCACTTCAGTTGTTGCTCCAAAAAGTAAAAGTATTCATCATTAGCATTGATCGGAATGGTATACATTCCTTTGTGTTCACGCTCAATCTCAATTATAGTTCCGAACTGTCCTCTCACATTATAACCCAAAGCTTTGAATAGGTCAACCGCCCTTACTACTATGTCCCTATGCTTATCCATTAGGTTGTCATCTTTCAGTATTTTAATATATGCTAGACAACTTAGAATGCCTGGTAGACTGAAACTATATGTAAACCCATGCTCCCAATCAAATTCTCTAGGCAGTGCATTATGTATCTTATCATTGTATAGTGTGATACTCAATGGGAAGTAACCTCCTGTGATTGCCTTACCCATAGTAAAGATGTCAGGTGCAACTGGCAACCTCTTCCAACCTACGAATGTACCAGTCTTTCCTCCTCCTGTAAAAATATCATCTACAATTACTAGAACTCCTCTGTCCTGTAGATCTCTTATCTTCTTCCAGAACTCTTCTGTATGTGGTCTGATACCTCTTACATAAGGACAAGTTTCAACAACTACACACATAACATCATCCCAGTTATGGTTGTCTACAACAAACTCTATTGGTAATCTTATTATATTTTCACATGGACTCATGGTGTAGAAAGGATCACCAAATAGACCATCACCCATGCTCTGAGTTAGTAGAGTTGATCCATGGTAACTATCTCTGAACACTACTATCTTATTACGTTGAGGACTTCCTACCTCTTTTTGATATGCACTAGCAAGCTTAACTGCTCCTTCTACTGCATCACTACCACTCAGTGCAAAGATACTTCTATACTTAACTGGAATTTTTCTACCATCACCACAATCTGTACAGGTAGTAGTCGTTGACGTAATAGCTCTAAGTGTCTTTGCTAGTTTGAATGTGACATTGTTTAACTCGATGGGTTGAGCATCAAAGAAGTTCTCAGCTACCTCAGGTTTGATGCACATATTATTATGCACATAGTTCATGATCGCCATTTGACCATACCCTAATGTATAGCAACCCAAGTTCAACATAGGGTCTATGTACTTCTTACCATCTAAGGTCATTCTGCCATAGTCCCAACCATACTCTTGACCGCCCACGTTTTTTTGTTTGCCTGTTATTAATCCTGGATATTTCATTCTCTTATAAAAGGTTGCTGTGGTCCTGTAATGTTTTTTAAAAAGAAATTAAGTGTCAACCTATCAGTCTTACTTCCAAAGGTCTGAGCTGCATGTTGTGTGTTGCCATCAAATAATATCATTCTATTGTATACATTATTAACTCTAACACTCTCTTCATACTGTCCATTTACTTTGTTAAATGCATGCTCATATACTTCATCAGGTACATTCTGACCCATATATAATGCTTCTTTTACATCTGTATCCACTGCTTCTTGAAAAAAGTATCCGTTTTTTATTGTGTATACTGACGTACCAGTATCTTTCTGTGGATGTTTATTGAGATAAATCAATCCACCATAGAGACATCCACAATCATTGTGTACCCACCCTTGGTTCTTGGGATGATACTGATCCTCATGGAAAGGTTTAATGATCTGGAATGTCATATCCATCTCCCAGTAGTCAGGGATTTTTTCAAAATGCCATTGAAATAATCTTCTGCATACCCAATTGAATAAAGGACTATTGAATGTATTAATATTCATAGTTCTTTTACCTGGCCACCTACCATCAGTTGTATTAGTATACTCTGCTTCGTATGCAAGTTCCACGATCTTGTCTGGATCTGGAAAGAAATTATCTATAATAGTAACTGGGTAATTCATACAGATCTAAGGTTAGGTGGTATGTGTCCTGTCATTTCTCTACCAAAGAAGTTGAGAGTTATGCGTTCTTGTTTGTGCCCATAAGTTTCAACACCATGGTGAGCATAGGCTGGAAATAATACAAACCTATTGTATACATTCTCTATCTTAACAGTCTCTATGTACTGGTCATACATAATATCCCATGCTTTATTATATTCGTCAAGGTCTAGTTCTTCATTCCTGTATAATGCTTCCTTTTGGTTTAACTCCTTATTAGTCTGTCTAGTAAAACCATACTTGGGTCTGTAGATCGTCGTTCCTGTATTTGGTTCTGGGTTTTTGTTCAAATAAACTATACCACCAAACCACGTGTCGAGGTCTTGATGGATCCATCCACGATTTCTCTTGTCCCATTGTTCATCTGCTAAAGGACTGATGAACTGAAACTGAGTTTGCATATTATAATACTCAGGTATATCATCAGAGAAAATTTTGTAGATACGATTGCAAAAGTATTCAAACAACCTATGATTTGCAATGTGCAACATCTTAGTTCTAGAACCTGGCCAGTTGCCAGGACTATCATAGGTCTTTAGTTTTCTTGCGTTTTCTACTATCTGATCAGGATCTTCAAAGAAGTTATCTATTATAGTAAGTGGATAGGTCACTTAATTTTTATTTCGACGTTCTCTTTTATTGTATTATAGTCTGAGTGACCTGTTTTGTCATCTGTATGGAAGACTTGATCGTATCCAGACTTGGTTAGTATCTTATTTTTTATCTCTAACTGGCGTTTCTCTTTCTGTATTCTTCTCAGGAAAGCATAGTAAATGATCTGAGTGAAGTATGCAAACGGGTTCTTGGATTTCTCTGGGTTGAAGTTTTCTATGTACTGCACACAGTTCTCGATGCCATCACATATCATATCCTCTCGGAACATGTAGTTGACAAAATTTGGTTTGTATGATAAGTGTGTAGCAATTTTTAAAAAACATTCACCAATATAATTACTGATTGGTGGTCTCGGTTCATCTGCTTCCTTTGCCCTAGCACATTGTGCCTTGAAGATGATAAGTGCTTCCAAGAATTCTTTATTGTTTACATAATGCTCACTCTGTACCCTTTTTCTAACGGCCATATCGGTCTCTCTTTGTATCTATTTTATACAACTTTTGTCGAAAAGTCAAGGGGGGCTTGACAAGAGGGTCAAAAGTGTGTACACTACGAGTGTGCGAGTTCAAGGGACATTTATATATCAAATATCTTCTCTAAGTTTATTCTAGCCTCATCTACGGTAGATAGTCTTCCAGAACCATTTACAGTATCAGCATTTAATCTTCTTAAAGACATTGCATAGAAGATCTGAACATCAGTATCTACTTCTACAACAGTTATTATCTTGTCCTTAGGGATGAGGAATTCTTCCTCGCGTGAAAATTTCATCCACGGTTGCACCTTTGCACCTGCCTTGTTACCTTGTAGCATCACCTCTTCTACTTGAATAGGGTTGTCTACAATTAGATAGTCGCCATTCTCATCACGAACATACTCTACCATTGCAAGAACCTCTTCACCGCTTACTAATTTTAGGGCGGCTAGAAACTCTGGTTTGTCAGGTATGTTATTTGTCTTTGATTCTGACATCTATAAACTCGTAGTTAAAGTTTTCTTCATTGTATATTTTAACACGTTCTATTAAATGGTTCAATGTGTAATTGTTCCTAGAACCTCTGGATGTATCATCCGCGATGTCATATAAGACTGCCTTTGTCTTGTGATCTCCCTTCCTCAAGACCCTACCGATCGACTGGAGGTTCCTGATTTTCGATTTTGATGGCGAAGCAAAGACAACGTTATGTAAGTTCCGAATATTAATACCAGTGCTAAAAGTCCCATAAGATGCAACAATAATACTATCATGTGTAGTCTCAGCGATACGTCTAGCTTTCTCTCTGTCTTCGGTATCGACCCCACCGTGTACCAAAAAGACTTGACGATCTTCTCCTACCTTATTATTTATCAACTCGAAAAGTGGCATACCATGCCGTTCAACGTAGTTGAACAAGACGAGAGTGTTACCAGATAGGTCACAAACTAGGTTACGTATGAACCTACTCCTTGCGTCATGCTCTACGAGGTAGTCCATCTCCTCCTGATAGGTATCAAAGATCTGTTTGTCATGTTTGAGTACAAGGATTTTGATCTCAAATTCAGAAAGGTGGCCTTCTTTGATTAGTTTTTCAGTCTTAGTTACCTTGTCTACAGTTCCAAAGACCCCTTCGAGAACAAGGCGGTTGGTCTGTGTACCATCCAAAGTACCTGTAAACCCTACGCGATATTTGCAATCGTAGAGTTTATTCATGATACTGGTGAGAGACTTTGCTTTGAATAGGTGTGCTTCGTCTCCTATGACTGCACCAAACTGTTCAAAGTATGTCTTAGGTAGTTTATATACTGACTGCCATGTGGTAATGATCACATCCTTGTCGGATTTGGGATCAGTACCTGCATATACTTTGTGGCAATGCTTATTTACATTCCATCCATAGTCCTCAAAGTCCTTGTACATCTGCTCTACCAGAGATGTAGTAGGAACTACTATGAGTGTCTTTAAATTCTTAAGCTCCCAGAAACGTGTGAGAGCATATATCATAAGTGACTTACCAGAACCTGTAGGTGACAGTAAGAGTTTACGCTTGTTGCGTAACGCTTCGTAGATACCTTTGTACTGATAGTCTCTAACTTTATGAGGTAACTGCAGTGATTTGATCCAGTCTCCTAGTCCTTGGGGTGTAACGAACTCATCCACTTCTGATGGAAGTCCGTAAAATTCGTTGTCCCTATGGATAACTTCATACCCTCTTTGCTCGCAAAACGCAATAATATAAGGGAGAAGACCAACATAAATCTCGCCTGTACCTGGGGAGAATAGTTTAATTTTTCCATCCCAATACCTTTTCTTGTACGCTGACATGAATTTGGCTTGTGGCACTTCAAAAGTGAACTCGTCTGCTAACTCATGTTGAACGTGAGGTTCAGCCTGCACAGTTAGATATACTTCGTTCTTCTTCTGAATGATGACATTAGATTTCATAACCCTTCAAAAATTTGGCGAACTCAATCGCATTTTTAATGTAGAATGATCGGTTATTAATCGCCTGTAGTATGGCTTTTAATGCATCAACCATCTGGTTATAGTACTTCAGTTTAAGAACGGACTTAGCGTATACTTCATCAGCTTCCAGATATGTTGGCACATCTGTCTTGATGAGTTTGATTGGGAATGGTTTCTCCGCTTTACCAGTATAGTACTCCCACCTATCTCTATAGGTGCGTTTGACTTCAAACTCCTGTTGATCCTTTAAGGTATTAAAGGTGCTGTAAAGTCTTAAGTATTTAGCGTGTAACTTGGGGATTGCTAGTGAGTCATGATCTAATTTTTCATCATTTAGTTGTGAGTCTTGCTCCCACATTTCATTCAATTTATCTAAGTTCATACTTTTCTATCGTCTTTATCCGTTATCTCGTAGAGGGTATATTTGAAATTAACTTCTGCAGTAAAGTAATTAATGTCTGTTGCTGACGCATCAAACTCTAATGTAGTTAGACTTGATGGGAATATATTGAAGAAGTTAACAGTAGATATTGTATTGTAGTTACTGTTAAGGATGAGTAGTCTTGCATCACTCATTGTCTTTTCAAAATCATCTGGCCTACCCTTCTCATCTACAGTTGCAATGTATTGTGCAAACTCTTTTTGATGCTGTGGGTTGGTCAGACCTTTCAACCACTTGTATATTTCATAGTAGTTGTCTAAGTCTTCGTTGACTAAGAACCTTAAGTTAAGATCACCAAAGGTCATCTTATCGCCAGGAATAGTATAGTCTTTAACTGGTGTTTGTATATCCCTTACACCAATACTTACCTCAGGTATGGACGCAGACTGACAAAAGTAATCAACGTTTGGTGTTCTACCAATAACGAACTTAAAACCTACAGGAGATAAGAAGTTTTTATTAGTGGGACTGAATAGTGTCTGCTCGTATGCCATTAGTTTATGCAGGTCTCCGTATTATTTATCCTAACCAAAAAACATCAGGATCGCGAATTTTGTCATAGATGTTAAACCTAAAGTCTTTGAAGTCTGGTTTACTTGTTTCATTATGTGCAGCATCTATCCATGTCAACTCAGCGTTCTTACCTCTGGTGCTCTGTCCTTCTACATCATCAATATTATATTCACCAATATAGTTCTCACCCACTGTACTAGGTTTGACACCGTTCTGCCAGTGCTGTACTGACATGAATATAGATCTATCGTCACCCATGAATGCACCATGTATATCATCATGGTATACCTTGAGTGTAAAAAAATCGTGTCGCATTTTGCAGATCTTTTCTTGTTCAGGATGACTGTCTATCCAATATCCACCATGACTAAAACTTATCTTACCACGTATGTACACTTCATATGAATCAATGTCAGGATGCCTATGCTCAGGTATGATTGCATGTGGTGGCCAGTTCAGGCATTCAACTTGATACTGTCCTTCCTTGTACATAACTTTCCTATGAAAATTAGGTACACCAAAAAAATTTCTATTCCAACCTTCTGGTTTTGTTATGTCACGAGGATCAAATGTTTTTAAATACTCTTCAACAAAACCTGTAATGGCATCCATGCATAAAAAAAGAGGTCTAATTATTTAGACCCCTTTATGATAAGTTTTTCAATGCATCGGCTTAATCGAATACGTTTTTACACATGGTCTTGCAAGTTGCTGGTAAGTCTGCACATTCTATTAAACAATCAAAGTAATCGTCGATCTTTTGTACATCGCTATCGTAAGCTGTAGAAAGGTTTTTGTCGGTCATACTCCAACTGCCTAGTTGATTTTGACTTATTAAATTATGCATACTTGAGCTCCTATTTGAACACCATAATGTAGAAGGTTTGGTTGCATTTTCTTTCCTCCAATCCTACTATTATGTAGGCAAACCAACACTGTATTTACTGCTACAAAGTTACAAAAAGAAATGCCTACGAGTTTATACCTAGACAAAAAAAGAGACCCCTTAGGGTCTCTTGTAGGTGTATGTAACACGATATTACATAAGGTTAGCAACTCTAACTCTTCTGTAGTATGCGTTAGCGTTAAGGTTACCTGCTGCCTGTGGATCTGAATCAGATAGAGCAGTAAGTCCTTTAGCGAATGGGTTAAGAACCATTCCGTAACGAGTTTTAAACCCGATACGTGGCTGGAATGAATCCTGTCCAATCGCTCTGTACATTTGTAGCGGAACGTAAGGACAATAGAATAATCCTGCGTCGTATGCATTAGAACCTTTGTATCCAACAACGTAGTACTGATCAGAACTTACGTTAGCTGAATATGGGTCGATGTATACTCTGTAACGGCCGTTGAGTGTTCCAACGAAAGTATTACCAGTGTCATCAATCTCTCCAAGAGAGTTTGTAGCACCACCGATACCTGAATCGTAATCTAGAGTTCCACTCATAGCAAGTGCGGATGCAACGTCAGCAGATGTGACGATGATGTTACCCTTTCCTCTACGAGTTTCCTGTGCGATTGCGTTGGCATCTCTTTCGATTTGGAATAATAGTCCTTTGAATTTCTCAACTGACCATCTACCATTACTGTCTACGTCTAAGTCAAACACACCTTGGTTGGCAACGTTTGCTTGAGCACCTGGTTTTGCACCTCTGTATACAGTTCTAACAACTTCTCTGTTGATTTCAGCAAGGATCTCTGTTGAGAGAATGTTTGCCAACTCAGACTCTGCATCTAATCCGTGGATAGCTTTCAAGTCTTGAGCAAGTTCAACTGAGTAGTCTGCTCTTAACGCTCTACCTTTAGCTTCAACAGCAATTCTGTCGATGCTAAACGCCATTTCCATGAATGCGTTAGATGCTTGACCATCTCCTAGAGATTCTAAGTTAGTTGTAGTAAACTTAGATGATGCAAGGTCGTAGTTACCTTCTGTTGTACCACCACCAGTAGCATCGTTGATTAAACCTGGGTTTTTCTCAGTTGTTGCTGTTGGAGGAGTACCACCTTTAGTTCCAGAGAACTGTGCATCTGGCTCATTGAAGAATGCTTCATCACCAGTTTGGTTAGTATATCTACTTCTCATCGCGAAGATAAGACCAGTAGGACCAGACATTGGCTGAACGCCTGCGATGTCATAAGCAATAAGCTTAGGCATAGCACGACGGATTAGAGAGATGAGTATTGGGTCGAAACCTGCAACTGCACCTGTACCAGTTGTCTGTGTATTGATAGGACCAACGTTAGTTGGAGCCTCTGTAAGAACGTTACGCTCTTCTTGTAGAGCACGCTCTTGGTTTTCCAAGAGGATAGCGGTTACTGACTTACGATAGTTGTCCTTAATTTCAGGAAGACCATCATGGTTAAGTACTGGAGCCCACTTTTCTTGGAGTTGTTCTGCATTAAACATGCTAGATTTTCTCCGAATTTTGTTTGGGTTTGCAGTATATTAAAGTCTCTTAGCTAGTTCAGCGACATAATTTGTCATTGACTCACTAAGCTGCTTTTCAACTTTAGTAGTAGGTTCTTCAGAAGAGATTTCTTCTGCCACTTTAGGTTTCTCAACTCCAAAGTAACTCTCTTTGATTTGACCTAGCTTCTCACGATACGACTCTTCTGTCTTGAATTCCACTGCGTCTGCCAAAGTTGCGAACTTATCTTTCTGAACTTCTGCAAGTCCTCTTGATAGTTCATTCAAAATCTCATTTTTACGATAAACACTTACGGCTTCATGTAATGCAATGTTCTTCTCGACTTGCTCATTAAGTCGGGTCTCCATTTCATCAAGTTTCTCATCCATTTCAGCGACTGCATCAATGCTCTCTTCTGGGAGATTGATACCACTTTCAATGAACAATTCTTTTAATCCTTCCATGAATGACTCTGTTACTTCAGTGCGGAGTCCCTTGTCAATAGCAAGTTCGTTCTCGGACATCCACTCTTCACAGGCATAGGATAGGAAATTCTCTATACGACCAGTAAACTCCTCTTTGATAAGTTCGAGTTCTTCACCGATCCTGCGTTCTGCAGTCTCCTTAAGTGCTTCAACTTTCTCAGAAACCTTTGCAGTTACAGCGGCTTCAAATACAGTTGTTGCTTTCTTTTGGAAATCTTCGTCAAGGTCTGCACCAGACAATACTGCCTTGATGTCTTCACTGACCTCTCCCTCGGAGATTGTCTCTCCTTCTTTTTCTACATCGTCAAAGATCTTAGCGGAAAGTCCACCAGGCATTGCTGATGATGCACCACTAGGTTTTGTTTGTAGTGTAGAATCTTTTGTAGCACCTACAGGAGCGGCCGCTTTAGCACCAACGTTATCTGGTCCTTCGGGTTTTTCCTTTGTGCTTCCACCGACTTCAATTGCACTGTTTTTTAGGTCGGATTTTTGCTGAGGTACTGCACCTTTCTTGATGGCTGCGTCGCCAACAGCTGCGTCTTCCTCGATTTTCTCTTCAGGAGCCGCTGTTTCTGCGATCACCTTTTTGAATTTTTCATCAATACTAGACATTTAAGTAACTCCTTACGGGATAATTAGACTGCATTTATAATCTATAATTTATTTATAAATCACAAACTTCTGAGAAATTGATCGAAAGCTCTAATCTTTCTCTCAGCAAGCTCTTGTTTTGAGGGAGCATTGTCAAGTGATTTCTTGACAGCCTCGATTTGTGCTTCTTTAATCTTGCCATCTACAAGCGTCCACTCCTTACCTTCGTATATACCCTCAACGAATGCATCGGGTGCGGAAGGATCTGCTACTATATCTGCAGCAGTAGAAAGAATGAAGTCGTCGGCTACTACGGATGTAGTACCCTCTTTTTTAAGAGAGCCTAAACCTCGTGAAGAAACACCGAGTTGTACCCCTTCCTCAAGCAAGTTCTTTGCGATCTTACCCATAGGGGTTTCTAACAACTTTGCCTTACCAATGAAGTTTTTACCTTCAGGCATCAGCTCAACTATTTTGTGTGATACACGATCCAAGTTTATTGTTGGACCTTCGGGATGACCAAGTTCACCAAGTGCTCTTCCGCGTCGGACGAACTCTTCGTTATACTTGTTGACTTCACGTGCCATAGTCTCGTACTTGTACATACGACCATTACGGTTTGTGATTTCTGTCTGAAGAAATACTCCTTTGATAAAGGTATTTTTCTTACCGTCTTTGTCTTCGGTAAGTACCTCAACAGGTTCTATCTGTTCAGTTATCAGTTTCATCATTGTTTTCCTTCTCGGTATCATCATTGCGATTTAAAACATCCGCTGTTTCTTCTGGTGATGCTTGGCCTTCTGGAGGTAATCCAGTGGCACCATCATCAGGTACATGCGGAAACATTTTATTCGCAATATCTAGTTTACTAGCATCAACTGCAGCTGCAGCTTTTACTTGCAACATGTCTTTGAGCTTGGCAAGAGCACTTGCATCTTGTCCTCCGTCCCAAAGTAAATCAACGATTTCTCGTTCCTGTGTAGCCATAATGTAACGTTGTCTAACTTTTATTTATTACCGTTGCTATTTTGAGCCGCGGGTTTTTGCTTTGCTTGTTGGATCTGAGCCTTCTTCATCTCCTGATCAAGCTCTACATTTTCGGCATCTGCATCTATCTGTTGTTGATCTGCAGCAACCAATTGTAATGGATCTATTGCTCTACCAGACTTAATATCATCTGACATTTCAATGTCGATTTCCTCCATCTCAGATTCAGTTTGACCTAAAATTTGAGTACGGATATACTCCACTGAGAAGTACTTGCCGATGTAAGGATCCATTTGTTGAAGAACATTCAACTTCTCTGTCATCATCTCTAGGTTCTTTAGTTCCGTGAAATGATTATCGTACAGATAGTCGTACTGGATATGCTCTTTCATATCATCCCAGTCTTCAGGAGTGATAACTCCTTTCAGGATGAGCTGAGTTTTTAGAGTATCATTAAAGATATCACTAAACTTTTTGCGGAGTTTACCCACAAACTTAGTGAACTTTAATTCGTCTCTAGTGATCTCAGATGACCTTCCAAGGTTAAATGATGTAGTAGAATCTAGTCTACCTGCGGGAACATTTAACGCTTTGTAAAGTTTTGTTTGGAAATATTGCACATCTGTTAATTCTCCAAGGTTTTGTCCGCCTGGTAATGTGGTAATTTCCGTTCCTCTACCCCCTTCTCTACGTGGAAGCCAGAAATCTTCCATCATAGACATGTATTTCCTATCATCTCTGATCTCACCAGTGGCAGCATCGTACACTAATTTGTTACGATACCTTCCCATAACTTCACGTAAGTATTGTTCTGCCTTAACTTTAGGTAGGTTACCTACGTCAATATAGAATATTCTACGCTCTGGTGCTCTTGATATCCTGTATATAACAAGAGAATCCTCAATCATTCTAAGTTGATTAAGAACTTTTATACCTTTGTGCAAGTAAGATAATACAATATTTCTATTGGTATCCATGATACCTGATGTCACATAGGTTATTGCATCCTTTGCAATTTTAATTCCACTGTTTGCAGAAGTGTTGTTTAATCCTTTTGGATTGTATATAAAGTATTCTTCTGACTTACCAAAGTCATACTTCATAAACTCGTCTGCAGTTTTTGGTTTGTTTATCTGCCTTACTTTCTTGATCTTTGATGGATCAATATATCTTACTTCTAATATACCTTTTGTAGGATCATCTAAATCAATTACTTTATGATAATATAAACGCCCATCAATGTACCATCTACGGAACATCTCATGGGCTTTACCATCAAAGGCGAATAGATTTTTTATATATTCAAATTCGTCTCTAATTAAATTTTTTACTGTGTCGCTAACCTCAAGGTTATCAAGGTTGACATGCACTGGGCTGTCATTTTTATCAGCAACTATTGCTTCATGTATAATATCTTCAATGGCGGAATCCACTTCTGGATGCATCGCCATTTCTCGATACTTTTTCACCATGTCATATTCAGTCTTGAAGTTACCGTCTAGATCAAGATACTGACCATAGTAACCTCCTGCAATATAACTAGTAGCTCCGTCCTCGCTAGAAGGAGCTATCGGAGATGGAGCACGATCCTTATCCGTTAGCTTTTTCTTAAACGAGAAACCGAATAACTCTGCCATAATATTTTGTTTCTGCTTACCTAGTATTTAGCTAGCTTGTAGCATCGTCAAATTCTCTACCTACTAAATTGTCTCCTACATCGAAGGTCTCGTGGTATTGATATGCAAACTCAACATCGAATTCTTCATATGAATCGTTGTTGTCGTATGCAACTGAAATTTGTGATACGCTAACTGGGAATGCCTGTACTAGTTTGTACTTACGAATAACTTGAAGATTACCTGCAGCATTGCCACCTGTAATGTTTGCGTCTGATCCAAACTTATCAAGTTGTGAGATTACTACATCTTCCCAAGTGTCAACAATGTCTGCTGTTGCAGTGTTTGAATCAACTCCGTTAGTTAGAGAAATCCATTTTTCATATGCACCTCTAAGTGCAAATGTGTCATCCATGTAGAATGTTGCTGTCCATGTTTCATAAGTCCTATCGCCAGGTACTTTGATAACTCTTCCTCTAAAAGGAAGTTCAACTGTACCTACGTTAGTTGCTGGTAATGCAGCAGACTTACACATGTATGGAACCTCGGCTCCATTTGCTCCAGTAATAGTTGGAGGTGTAACTCCTGTTGGGAAGTTGTGTTCGACTGAAAAGAGGTTAGGTCGTACACCACCCCTTATCGCTTTTTGGAATGATAGAATTCCTAATGGTGTTGTTGCCATTTCTAATGTGCTCCTTTAATTATCTACGGGGTATAACTTCTTCAAAGCTAACACCAGTACGGGTAGCAACGAAAGTTAAAGTTATAAAGTTAATTGAGCGTGCAGGCTTGATATAGAAATCAGCCTTAAACTCATTACTGTCAACGACATCGGTAGTATTGTTAGTACCGTCACAAATAACTTTGAAGTCGGTAACACCTCTTTCGGCTTGTACACCTCTAAGGTATGGTTCGACAACATTCTTGAAGTTGTTTCTTGTGAATTCGTCGTTCAGTTCAAAGAGAACCCCCTTCGCAGCATTACCGATTGTCTTCTCAAGAACTAAGAATAGACGACGGACGTTGATGCGATCAAAAGCAGATGGTGAAGCGAGAGCAGTTTTGTCTCCGAAAAGAACAATACCTTGACCAGGTAAACTGGTAATAGGATTAATTCTCTTCTGATACAGTGAATCTCTTTCGGATTTGGTTGGTGAGTATGCTAGTTTTATAGCACCTTTAATTGCACCACGGTTTAAACCTGCTGGTGAGAACCAAGGTAATCCGTTTGCAGTGGTTGCTGCACATAAGCCAGCAGTATCTCCACAGCAAGGAATGTAACGATACTTGTCAGCAAATCTATCATAGACATACTTCCAAGTATTATCAAACACAGCGAATGATGTGCTTGCTCTTCCGCTAAAGAAGTCAATTACATTTTGTGTTTGTGTTGAAGAACTTGTTACTCCAACAACGTCTCCTCTATATGGTGAGACGAAACCAACGCAATCTTTTCTAGAAGCAGCGATTGTAATAACTGCATCTGCAATTGCTTGTGTATTTACTTTACTTGATGCATCGCCAGGACCTGCAATGAGGTAGTCGATCAAGCGAGTTTCAGGATCAGCAAATTCTTGTAGTGCTGTAACTATTTCACCAGATGTTGCACCTAATGTTTCAGCACCTTTACCTATTCCGTCAGCTGGATTAGTGAATGAGTAAGATTGGAGACCTTGATTTAAAGGTCCGTTCTTATCAACTATCAAGTCAAACACTGTAGTGGATGCACTACCAGCATTTCCAGTACCAGGTATGTTACTTGCGTTATCAGTTAACTGATTAGCACTTACATCGTAAGCCTCAGTTTCATGAGAACCCCAGTAAATGTATGCTGATTTTTCAAGTATTACTTGTGGGTAATAGTTGATAGACCCTTCTGCACTCTTTGCATCATTGGCCTTAGACACATAAGTAAATTTCTCTAGGAGTGTTTTTGGTGTGCCTGATACGGAACCAGTTCTGTCCCATACGCAGACGTGCATTTCATCATTTGCACCACCACGATCACTAACGTAAGTAGATGTACCAGGACGGGGAGCAATTACATTCCACTTACCAAGAGTTGTTGTAACTCCATTAACTATAACACTGACATCTTGTTGGTCGTACCAATCTACAACTCCTGTGATGTTAAGGTCAGTAGTACCATTCTCTACATCATCTGTAGTTGTCCATGTATCAGAAGTGATGATTGATAGTTTGTTTCCAGTTGCATCCCAATCATAAATTCTTGCTGTCTTAGTAGCACCAACGTTAGTAATTTCTGTACCAACTGTAGTTGCTGTAGGTATGCCATCTAAAGTTAAGACGTAATCTGCACCCTTATCAATGACTGATACTACAAGACCATTACTATCTGCACCTACGTTTCTTGCTGCAAATGTGAATGGGTTGCTACTTGCTTCTAGATAAGAAGCTTCGTATATATCTTTTGATGCTATAGAAAGAGTGTATGGAGATGTTGTGAAATCGTCTGATGCGGTTAACTGTCCACTAGTTCCGCAACGAACCACGTCGAGAACTCCACCATATGATAGGAAGCTGGCAGCTGTCCACCATGTTTCTGCGTTTGCGTCGGTGGGTTCACCGAAGATTTCAATTAATTGAGATTCGGTTGCGATACGTGTAGGGGTTAAAACTGGTCCTTTACTAAAGGCACCAACAATTGCTCCGACGTTAACTTCCACTGTCTCAATCGACCCAAGTGTCAAATCCCTTTCTTGGATATCAACTCCTGGCGATAGAAGAGTGCTAGCCATGCTTATTACTCCTGATGATAAATCAATTTTTGTCTAAAATTATTTATTAAAAGCCTCTTTTTCAGCGATAGTTCCACATGAAGTCCCTATCACCATACTCATCAACCTTCCATTTTGCTGAGTCTTGTTCATTCATATCAATAGTCCAGATGTTACCTTTGTCATCTACTATGGTCTCATCTTCCAGTCCATCATCAATGAAACCGAATGGAGCCATGTCCTGTTCGATTTGATTTTTTTGTTCCTCGTATATCCTTCTACGTATATCTTGATCAGTCATTTCTTTGAAGTACTCTTGCTGTGCTAACCATGCAAAGATCACTAAACACATGACAAGATCGTCATGATACCCCTCATCTGCTTCAAATGACTGCTTATTTTGAATGAAAGTAGTCAGTTCTGCTACTATATTATAGTCTCGTGCTAGTAATTTATCATCTTCTATTAGTGTTTTGAGGTTACTGCATCCCTGTGCTTTAACAGTTTTACTCATTTTTACACCCATCTGAACTTTGTTACCTGAGAAACCTTGCCCAACAACTTGACCAGATCTACCACGCATAGCACACATCAAAACATTTTCATATTCTACATCATAGTATAGACTAGCAGCTACCGCTTCGCCTATATCATTTACTTCTATGAGAACGTGTGCATTGTTATAATTCGTTGCAACATTGTAAATTACGTTTGGAAACAACATCGGCCTGATGTCTTTGTTTCTGTATTTTGCTACTAGTTTCCATGGAGCATGTGTAATGTCAATGATTACAAAGGCAGAGTAATCCTGTGCGAGACCACGAGATACGTCAACACATAAGATGTAATCATGATTGTCAATAGGATTTTCATAAACATCTAATCCTGCACTACTAGTTATAGGGTCATCATATACTAATGTCCTAAGTTTAGCAGCTGAGATTAATGTGTCAACAGATCCAAGGAACTCACATTCAAACTCTTGAGTAAACTGTCTCTCTGATGTATTGGCAATTGTCGTTTCTTTCCACTTGGCATCTCGGCCAGGCACTTTACTCCAATGCACTTCAGTCCATGCATATCCATTTCTTCCTTTCTGTGCATCAACCCACAACTTATAGAAGTGGTTCATACCAAATGGGGTTGATATAATTATTACTTTCGTCTTGGTACCAGAAGTGATAGTAGGATATACTGAACTGAAGAATGCTTCAGCAATGTGATTAGGTACAAAGGCAAACTCATCCAGAAAAATAATGTTGAAAGACATACCTCGGACTGCACTAGCAGAGGTAGACGCAGCCAAGATTTTAGATCCATTTTCTAACTCCATACTTCCTTTATTATATACAACAATTCCTTGCTGTATCCATAAAGGTAATTGCTCATATGCTAATTGTAATCTTCCGAGCAAGTCTCTTGCAGTAGATAACTTGTTGGCAAGAATACCAATATTAACATTGTCATTAAACAGTGCATAATGTAAAAGGTAAGATACACAAGTAGTAGACTTACCAGTCTGACGAGGTAACTTTGCTATATTAAATCTATGCTCATGGAACTTTTCAATAAGTTCCTCCTGAAAATCCCACATCTTAAATGGAACTATACCTTCATCAAGTGAGATGATTTTGATATAGGTCTTAGCAAAATATACAGGATCCTCTTTACACTTGAGGTATTCCTTTATTTGCTCTTGAGTGAATTGTATTTCAGTCCCAACCTTTTTGAGGTTAGGGTTACCCAAGTAATAATCTGACGGATTAGTCGGCATGTGACACTAAATATTTCTCCGCTTCCTGTTTGGTATCAAACCAATACAGATGATGATTTATCTGAAGCGTAAATTGTTTTTCAATTTGATCGTAACCGATTACTCCTTCGTAATCAATCCAATCAAGATCTAAACGATCCTCTGGTACTTCGCTCATGACTGAACTCCTCCTTCTGTAGTTCGTATTGTAGCATAGATTTCAAGACTTTGGCACGGCCAACGTCTCGAAATGCTTCTACTACACGGAGTTCTGATTGTAAGTCTTCTATTCTTGTTTTCATGATTAACAGTTCCAAGCTCTAAGGGATTTGTTTATTCTACTATCGGGATCTCTAGCAGTCTTTTTGGAAGTAAGTTTCTTCTTCATGCCTTTCATTCTAGCACAAAAACTTGCTCTTCGCTTGTTACCTTTCTTTTTAGATGGTGCTTTCAAGTCAGAGCCAGGATTTTCCCTCTCGTATGACTTACGACCCTTCTCGTTTAGTCCACCAGATTTTTTCTTACCCTCTTTCCTTTGCCATGCAGACTCCTTATGAGTCTCACCTTTCATAAGCATACCATCTGGCATGACATGGTGACCCTTGGGTATAGGCTTACACTTCTGTTCATCATTGCAGAAATATTCTCCTTTACCACATTTTTTCTTTTCTTCAGCAAATGCAGCATTTATTGAAGGTGTAGGACCTTGCTTGTCTTGGTCAGATTCATAGTACCCATCATCAGGTACATGCTTTTTCTTTGCCTTAACTTTTTTCTTAACTGCTTCAGTTGTCAGTACAACAGGTCCGTCAGTTGGATCTGACTCATGAAACTTAGTCACCCTACTGCCAGGATAAACACTATTTGCTATCTTCTGTGCACCAGGTCTTTGAAGTTTTTGTAACTTAGACCTAAAGACAGTGATATCATATTCTCTACCTCTCCAAATAAGAGAGAGAACATAGTATCTTCCATACATTGTAGGGATTCTTGTTGTCATCTAGTGAAACCGATTTTTACTACCTTAACTGATGCACCGCCAGCTGATGCTGTTAATGTATCTGTTGCATCTTTTTCAAATACTTCCACTGTTCCATTAAGAACTGTGGCACTACCAATGGTATTACCACCAGAGTCTTTTCTTGTGATTACAGATACAGCACTATGTCCATTGTACAAACGAACAAGAGTTGCATTACCCACGTTAGATGGGTTAGTAAGGTCTGTCTCAGCGGCTAATACGTGAATTACCATGATAGAATACTTCCTTTACTTTTTTATTTATCGTTCTTCTTAGATGCATCTTTTAGCATCTTTTGAAGATCAGCAGTGCTGCCAACAAATAATGAATTGTTAGTCACTACTTTCTTAGCACTCTCTTCTTTGACAGCTTTCTTGTCTTTCTGTAGTGCCATTAATTTGTCGGCTACATCTCCGACGTGCTTGATGAGTTGTCCAGCAACTTCGTATGCTCTAGGGTGATCAGAAGACATAGCCAAATCAAGAGCACCATTGACAGCTTCTTGTCCTTTGTCCACCAGCTGATAAAGATTTCCTCGTGCATATTCATAATCATCCTGTACTTGATCTTGTGTTTCCACCTTTTTTACAGGTGTTTCTTCCTTCGGAACGATCTCCTCCCCTACTGCTTCAACAGTATTGAATGCTTGATCTAATCCTGACATCTCTTCGTTATTCATATACGCTAGTCATCTCACTAAATCCGAAGTCATCACCACTAGTTAATAGTGCATCATCTACACTATCTATAATATCTACTGGAGTAGCAGCTGCTGCGGCCGCTGCAGTAGTACCATTCTGTGCTCGACGAACAGATAGTTTATTTGGTGAAGTCTTACTCTTGACATACATCACTTCATTTCCAACCTCAATATAAGATTGGGTAGGAATGCTGCTGTAGTCTGCAACTTCGATAGTTAGATTTCTTGCGGTGATAGCACTTGAAAGTTCTGTAGTTCCATCCTTGTCTTTGTCTGTAAGTGCCTTCGGTGTGACTTGATATGCAACCTGTCTAGTAGATGTAGAAGAAGGCATAGTAGTATAGATATCTGCTTTTGCTTTCTTGATAGGAGCTGCAGTTCCAACAGGTCCGAAGATGTATGCTTTGACTGTAAATTGCATAGTGATCAAAGTAATCTTTCTATCATCGAAAGTTCCTTCGTAGTCATCACTATAAGAAACACTATTTAAAATAATAGGAACATCTCTAAAGTCATTCATATCATCAACTAACTTAATGGTCATCTGGAATGATGGTTGGAATACTGGTAGTATCTGCTCCATGATCTCTAGAGACTCATCATTAGTTTTTGATATTACATTTAATTCAAAATCAATATTATATGGTACAGGTGTAAACTGTTTCTTGACTGCATTGTTAGTATCAGCCTTAAGAGTTAATGTAGTTGGTGCAAGTTTTCTAGAACTATCGTATGATATTCCTGTCATTTCAAATGACAAACGGGGAACTGTGATCGCAACCTTCTGGTTTAGATCTGCCTGTTGTTCTAGTCTTGCTAAAAATTTCTGTCGAGGACCGTACGCTAGTGGTACTTTCATCCTACTGTATACTGAGCCGTCTTTATTTTCCTTACGGACTTCTATGTTATTGAAGAGCGTACCAAATCCTATTACGCACTTTCTAATAATCTTATTATATGTGTATGTCCCTAACATATTAAGTCATTACTCCAAATGGGTTTGTTTCACTAAAGTCTAAAATATCGTCACCGAGATTTTCAAAGGTAACACTATCAGAATATTTAGTATCTGTTGTTGCCATCTCATCCCTATTATCTAGTACCATGGTAGCACCAGAGTCTGAACCCATAATGGTTTCACCTATAGCGAAAGTAGCAGTTGGCGATTTAAGTTTGATCCAACCTTCTTGTGCATCCCACTCAACCATCTGAGCTGTTGCACCAGTAGTACCACCAGTAACTGTTTCTGGTACTGTGAAAGTTCCAGATATTCCTTGTGGTGCAGCAGTAAATGCCATTGTTGCAGCTGTATAACCAGTACCTGCATTAGTAATATCTATAAGTTTAACACTTCTATAACCAGATCCACCGTTTAAAATATTGATTGCAGTCAATACTCCATTGGTAAAAGTTGGTGTGATGGTTGCCTTTACACCACCAGCATCAGGATCAGTTATCTGAAGAGTTGCTCTATCCTCATCATATCCTTCTCCACCATCAACTATCGTTACAGACATGAGTTGTCCTTGATTAACAATCCCTCTTATGACTGCAGATTTAGTTGGTGATCCACCAGACACAGTAATGTTTGTCATGAATGCAGTAGCAGCTGCATTGGATCCATTACCAGAAATAGTAATTGCAGGTGTCTCATTATATTTGCTACCATTGTTAGTAATATAGATTTGATCAATACCACCATTGTCAATAACTGGAGTTCCAGTTGCAGTGACACCATTGGTTGTAAGATAGTAATGCTTAACAGTATATCCGTAATCAATAAGATCCTCATCACCTTCAAATAGATCACCTTGCTCGTTGCTGTATTCAAAGAGCTCACACTTAAGTTTATAAACATAACCTTTACCAAGTTGGTAGAAAGGTTCTTCATGTTCTACAAATTTAATCTCAAAGAAATTGCTAGTTATTGGGAAGTATATTAGATCTCCTTCTTGTGGTCTTTCTCCAACTTCAATAGTTGTGCCTTTATCTAGAAGTAAGAACTGAGAAATTAAATCTGAAAATCTTTGTTGAGAGATTACCAAAGTTAATTCATCTGTTTGTCTGATACCAAACTTAGTCATCAAATCTCCACCACCTTGGAACCCATCAAAGTTCTCTAGGTATCCTTCTATAATATATGCATCATCAAATTCAGAAATACTTTCTTCATTAAAAACACCATCCTTCATAACCATCTTACGAGGGCAGTAAAGGACATCCATCCCAAACATTTTGAGATGTTCTTCTACTAGGTTCTGTAATAGAAACTGTTCGTTCCTAGTACCATGAGTAAAGTATGTAGATCTTGCCATTAGCCAATCATGTCAAGGGGTGGTGTCTCATATTGAGATATCATTTCTTCTTCTAGTTTCGCTACTTTCTCTTTACCTTCGTTGTATATAAACTCTCCGTTCATTGTAATTCCACCAGGCAACTGAGCTCCTTGGAACTTAATTAAGTTTGCACCCCATTGTCTTTGTACAAGTGCAGATACATATCTCTTTAACCAAAGATCATTGTATACATCAGATGTAGTGCTAGGATTTAATGCACGATAAACCTCAAGAACTAAAAAATCATTCTCTCTAACATCAGTTTTAAAATCCAAATCTAGATATAATCTATCTCCTCTCATCTGAAATCTAGTTTGCTTCTGTCCTTCTAAGAGATAGTATATATCCTCTAGTCTTCTATTGACCATTTCATAGGTTAAAATTTCTGTATTGGTTAGATCCCATAGATCATTCAATCTCCACTGATATCTAACATCAAATAAATTAGTTACGTTCTTAGATTGGAATGGAAATACTTTTATAACACTAGTAACATGCTCAGGAACTTTAAGATAATTATTTTGCTCTTGCCAATCTACTGCAATTGCTGATGAAGTTGCAGCTGCAACTGCTGTGGTTGTATCAGTAGTCATGTCATCAATCATAGCTTGAGTAAACTTGACTTTTAAATGAGTTCTGATATAACCATCCATATGTCTTTCATTATAAAATTGGATAGCATCATCCACTAGATCAGATATCTGATCATCTTCAATATTAATTTCTAAAACAGGAGCACCGTTCTGACGCAATGCGTAGTCGATAAGTCCTTCTCTTGTTGATGGTGAGGCCATGTTATACAGGATTAACGTTGAATCTAATTCTTACATAATAAAGAGTATTCGCACTAAGCGTCACAGCATTAGGAAGAGTGTAAGATAATTTGTTTACACTATTGTCTCTAGACTCATGTACTATATTAGTAAATGTAACTGCTGGTGAGAACTGCCAGAATGTTGATGTGTGTTGGAAACCACTCTTCACTTGTGCAGTCAACGCTGTAACAGTAGGATTGAATGCAGGTGTGATAGTTTGGATATCTGGTTGATCAACGAATGGAGTTGTAAATGATGATGCAGTTGAGTATGCACTTTGCAAACTATTCTGATCCCTGAACTTAACCTGAACTGAATACTGAGTATCAAATTCAAGAACTCCTGCAGGTACTGTGAGACTAGTTTTATTTGCACTGTCTCCATTAACATTTATATTGTTAGTATCATAGACAGTTACGTTGTCACTAACTCTTCTAATTCTCCAGTAGGAAGAACTATGTGTTGAGCCTGCATATTCTTGAACAAATGCAGATGTAGTAATAACTGGTTCTCTTGATAAAGTCTTAGTAGTATCTGGATCTATAAATGGTGTAACTGTAGTTGGAGCAGATACAAACTCAGATTCATTAACAGTTAAAGTGGCAGCTGTAGATGTTACAGAAGTTGCATTAGTGTTTGATAGAACACAACGGAATTGTTCTGATGGATTAGTTGGGTATGTTGTTGCGGGTGTTGTATATGACGCTGAGTTTGCACCATTAATAGCACTCCAATTTGCTCCACTATCAGTTGATATCTGCCACTGATATGTAATGGAACCACTAGTAATAGCAGCAGTCACACTGAAACTTGCAGTCTGTCCCTCAATAACAGCAGTGTTTTGAGGTTGTTGACTGATAGTGATAACACGCAATACAGTCTGTAATGCAAAGCCAGAAGTTATAGGTGCAGCAGATCCAACAAGAGATACGATACATTGGAAACGATCGTTATTATCATCAGCAAATATTAGAGTTCCAGTTGTATATGAATCTGTTGTTCCACCTGTACCAGTAGAAACATTTGCATAGTTTGCACCACCATCATCAGATTTTTGCCACTGGTATGTTGGAGTTCCACTACTTGTTGATGCCGATATAGTGAAGTTACTGGTAGCACCTTCATTAGATGTTACGTTAGATGGTTGTGCGGTAATAGAAAATGTTCTTTGTACAGTCAGAGTTACAGCATTTGTATATGCCTTGACAGTTGCACCAACTGCATCTAACTCACAACGATACTGATCAGCATTATCTGTAGCATATACTGTGCCAGCAGTTGTATAACTTGAACTTGTTGCACCACCTACATTTGACCAGTTTGCTCCTCCATCATCTGATTTCTGCCATTGGAAACTTACGTTTGGACTATGATCTGATTGGCTTTGAGCATTCTCTGATCCTCCTCCACCACCAGGTGTTGTCCATGATTCACTATCATATGATGAAGATGCAGCATTACCACCAATGATTGACATAGTAACTGATCCAGTACAACTGAATGTTGCTGTAGCTGTTTCATTCACAGTTGTATCCTGTGGTTGATTTACAACATTAACAGTTACTGTCTCTACCTGTAAGGTAACAGCATTTGATGCTATCTGTGTAGCACCTGTACAAGACAATACACAACGGAACTGATTTGCATCGTAGGTTGCATCTAATGTAGGAGTTACATAAGTTGCTGTAGTTCCACCAGTTCCTGCAGATACATTACTCCAAGAAGCACCACCTGTATTTGATATCTGCCATTGGTATGTTATATCACCAGCATCATTGTCTGATGTAGTTGCTACAACGTTAAATGTTCTTGTTCCACCAACAGCACCTGTAGTTCCTTGAGGTTGAGTAGTAATATTAATTGTTCTAGTTACAAATAATCTAACAGCATTTGATGTTACTTGAGCTGCACCAGTGCAATTTAATTTAACTCTATAATAATCTCCATAGTCTGCATCATATGTTGTGGCTCCAGTAGTATAACTTGATGTAGTAGCACTACCTATATCAGCGTATGATGCACCATCACCATTTTCTGATTTCTCCCATTGGTAAGATAATGCTGCTCCATCTGCTACTGCTGCAGTTACATTAAATGTACCAGTTGCAGGTGCAACAGGTGTTGCATTAGTTGGTTGAGCACTTATAGTAATTACACGGATTACTGTTAATGTAACAGCGTTAGTATAAGCTGATGCCACTGCAGTATTAGTATCTAACTTACAACGGAACTGATATGCATTTTTTCCATAGTCATCATTGACTGTTAATGTATTACTTGTCACATTAGTATAACCACTACCCTCAGATAGAGCAGACCAGTTACTTCCACTATCTGTTGAGACTTCCCATTGATATGTAATGGTAGATCCATCAGAACTGATAGCTGATACAGGACCGAATGTAGCATTTGTACCAGCACCTGCTTCTATAGTTGTGCTACTAGGTTGTCCTGTAACTGTGATAAGAACACCAGTTCCTGCAGTAGTAAAACTGAATGCACGAGTATTGTTTGTTATTTGCTCAACTACACTAAAGTTAAAAGTTGTATCAATATAATCTGATGTAACTGTACCAGTCAAGAAACCTGTTGAAGTGTTTAATGAGAGACCCGAAGCACCCAATGCATCACCTGTAGTTGTATAAAGTTCATAGGTTGGTTCACTAGCAAATGTCTGGCCAGATAAACCAAGGTCGATGCTAACACTAGCACCATTAGCAAATGGACTTCCAGTTATTGCACCAGAAGCTTGTGCCCATGTTACGTTAGTATCAACGTAAGGGAAGAATGCTCCTCTTTTTTTAGTTAGAACACTAGTGTTGGCATCATATTTAAAGTCAACTCCACTATCTACTGGATAGTATTTTACATTATCATATACACTAGTACCTTGTGCTTCCTGAGCATCAGTCTGAGATCTTAGTTGAGTAGAAGTAGAAACAACACCATCTGTACTCTCATGTGTTATCGCTTCCGAATCAATCAATGCAAGATAGTTATATAATCCACCACCAGTTGTAGTAGAACTAGCGTTACCAGCTGATTGAACTGTAACCGTATTATTGATTGAATCTTCAGCAGTTATGTTCAACCATCCACCTTGAGATAATGCAGAAATGTCTGTACCACCAAGAACTACACCACCTCCACTAGGATCTGTTTGAACTGTGATAACTCCGACCATGGCAGGATGATTAGCACATATGTATCTGAATGATCCTGTTGAATTTGGTGTCCATGATACTGTTGCAGTTCCTGTAGATCCTTGTCCAGTAGCAGCTGGTGTGCTTACGTCTGTAGTTCCATTTGATTCTCTAATATGAAATGGATGAGTACCAGCAACATTTGATAAATTAAAATTAATTGTATCTCCAACATATAAAGTTACTCCAAAACCTCCTCCACTCACAGATCCTAGTCTGTCAGTTCCAGACGTTGCTTGATATGAAAATCCTGCGTTTACTACTGTTACATTAAATGTTTGAGCAGCTCCACCACCACCTTCTGTTGATCCTGTAGTTCTTAATTGAACTTTCTTACCAACATTACCAATGAAGTGACTGTTATCAGCTGAGTTAAAAGCTATTGTTATATTCTGACTTCCACTAGTAACCGTATATGGGTTATTGGGTAGTTGTCTTTCTTCAATACTATTTGTTGGATATAACTGAGTTACACCTTTTGTAATATCTCCAGTGTTACCAGTTCCCCTAATAAATTGTTTTCCTAGTGTTGCAAAGTTATTAGTTGTTAAAGTATATCCATTCTTACCAGCCCAACATGCCATGATGCCTGCAACTAGAGGGGATGAGAATGATGTACCACCAATAGTTGCATAGTTCGCAGTGCTAGTATATGGTGTGTTTGCAGTCCAGTCATACTTAGGAAGACGAATGTTTTTACCTGGTGCACAAACAGTAGCACCAGCACCATAGTTAGAGAAGTCTGCCCATCTATCATTATAGTCTGATGCACCTACAGAAATCTTTGCTTGATCTACATCTACATTGTTCACACCACCAGTCGTGTTGTCAGCATAGCCAGCAGTTCTTGCTCCAACCACAACCTTAGACATCAAAGGTCCTGCAAAATTATCATTAGAGTCTTTAAATCCATTACCTGCAGATCTACAAATCAATATTTTTTGAGAAGCAGCTATAGTTCCTTCGATATCATCTAATACTTCTTCGTCAGTTCCTGAGTCATCTCCTGCATCATTCAGTTCAACATATGGATAAGACTGACTTGGAAGTCCTGAACCTATAGAAGTATTGACAATAGCTGGTCTGGTATTACCTTTATAGTTTGCATTACCACTATCATTATGATCTATAACTGCCTGATATGCATTTAATATAGCAGTATATGTACCACTACCTGAAGAGTTCAAGCATTTGAGTGCATATATTTTTGCATTAGATGCAAATCCACAGGTTCTACCTGCAGCTAAGATGGCACAATAAGTACCGTGATCATTATCATCTTCGTTGTTAGTACCATAATCACCAGCGTAATGTGATAGTTGGTACACTCTATAGTTCTGTTGTTCAGCAGTTCCGTTCAGGTCAGTAACAAAATCTGGATCATACAATTCAGGATGTAGAGCTGCGTTGTTACCTGTTGGTCTACTTGCACCACGAACTCCACTGTCTAAGATATAGATATCAACACCATCGCCAGTCTGACCACTATTACTATACTGACCATTCATATACTGTCTATCTTGTTTAGTCAGTCTATCTAAATGCCAGAAGTCATGTACATTAAGTGTTCCATATCTATTAGGAGAAGTGTCGTACCTTCCCATTCCAGAATGGTTTAAGCAATAATAATATAAAACTGCAGGTGTAGATGAACCAAATACTACAGTTGTGTTAGCACCTGATGATCCTGCAACTCCGTTATAGGTTACGCCTGATGAGAATTCTACACCGCCAGTTGTATATGAGCCGTCAGGTGTAGTAGAAAATCTTATAGGATGGGTATTATTAGTTGGGTCTGATTGATCAAAGACATATGTTGCACCTTGTAAGAAACCACTGAAGAAAGATGTAACAGAATATGTACTACCACCATCAGTTGAAAACGCAAATACGTTTGATCCACTGCTTTGCCAGTTAGATACAACCTTTACGTATATTGTGTTCGTACTTGATCCAGTAATATTTCTTGTATTCGTAGTGGCTTGTGCAACTACTTCTCCACTAGTCTGTACCTCTGCTCCTTGGGCAGACACAGCTCCAGAAGAGTATGCTAGTTTATCCCAAAACGCTTTCTTAACAACATTAAGTGCATTGAGTTTGTCTAGTAAACCACTCTCATATTGTTCAGGACATTCTAATGAAAATGTCTTAAAACTTCTATATGCTTTATAATTGGTTAGGAACCCGTATAATTTTAGGATGGCAGCACATGCAGAATCCAAACTATAATTACCAGAAACCCTGATGACTACCTTCTTCATCCCATCTCGCAATTAGTCCTTCAGGTTTATTTATGCCTTTTTATTCATATCTACTTGTTTAAGTAATCTTGAGATTTGTGCTTCGTCAACAACTTTATCCATTCTCTCTACTGGTTTGCAAAACTTTAAATCGTGACTAGCATCAAAGACATACTTTTGTCTACAATGAGTTCTATCTCTCTCCACAATAATATGGTAGGACTTGCCATACACATTCTCTGTAAATCCTACTGAAACAATGGCTCTACCCTCATATAAATCTCCTGTTTTATATGGGCAAGTCTCTGCAGTACCATCAAAAGGAATATAGAACTGTGTAGAATTGACATGTTCTTGCTTCCTAGCTTCACTAGATGGTATGTTTTTTTGATGCATTACTTTAACTCCAAGTTGCATAGTTTGTCTTGCTCACCAAAAGTACCAAAAGGAAATACATTAAATGATATACTATATCTCATTTGATCCAAATCATTTTTAGCAGTCTCATGTTTTAGATAACTGGGAAACAATAATAGGTCTCCTTGATTTGGATTGATAATGCAATCAGTTACATTATAAAAATTTGGTTGAGCCACATCAGGAATGATCATCTTTGGTATTGGATCAAAGAACCTGATGGGAGGATAATCTATATCTTGAGGATAATATACCCCAGATATAAAACTATTAGGATGCGAGTGTGTATGAATATATTCATTGGAAGAACATCCTGTAGCCCACATAGTACTTATGCGAGGAAATATGTTTTTATATTCAAAAACATTAGCGAATGAATGTTTGACTGCTTCTAGAAACAAACCAGACAATACCCAGAATCGCTCATCCTCATGCAAATTAGTCTTAGAAATAGAGAAACCATCTCCATCCTCTAAAACTTCTTTGATAGTATCTTGTACTTCTTGATGATCAATACCAATATCACAGACTACTAGGGTCTGTGGAAACATACTGAATACTGTTTTAATCACCTACTTTAGCTTCACCCTCTTCTTTTTGAGACATATTCAGTGCTTCTATTGCACCCTCCAATCTCAATACCTGTTCTTTTCTTTGAGTGAGTTGTTTTTCAAGTTCAACGATAGTAGCCTTTTGCTCTACCAATTGACCATTAAACTCCTTAACCATATCTGGGATGTCCATAGTTTAAAATAATAACTGTTATATTTAGAAGTGCTCTGCACCATCAACCGTACCATAGTCTAGCACAATATTGCCAGAAATGCTAACTCGTGGTATACCAGAGAACCCCTTGAATGGATATACTACATGGTTTACCCATGCAGGAAATAATATTACTTGACCTTCTATACCTTTTTCAACGTTAATTAACTTATTAAACATAGAGAATGGATCTGAAAATTCTGTAAATCCATTCTTTACATGTTCTGGTAGAACGTTAGGCTCTAATTTCATTTGGTCTGCATGTGTATAGGGAACATCCATGTATACAATAAAACTAAACAACCCAGTATGTTGATGTAAAGGTTGATAAGAATTAGCATACATTTCATTTCTCCAGAGATCCGCTAATTTAAACGGTGTGTTAGGTGGAGTGTTCTGCCTAATCTGATGAAATACAGGAGCAGTTGAACATTCTCTAGCGAAAGACTCAGCTAGACAAATGATATACTCTCTAAACAAAGGTGCTTTTCGTATCATTAGTTTGTATTCGTCTGGGAATACTCCAACTAATTTATTACCATGATGAGCACCATTAGGTAGATTATTTAATTCTTCAAAAATATCCTCTGGAAGTTCACTGTACATCAAACAGGGATAATCAAAATGATAATTAATGTTCATGTGATCATCTTATAGTTTGGTTTTATGGATTTGTCTGGATGCTCCTCCCACCCTTGTTCAGTTAGGATATCCATTGCAACTGTTATTCTTTCAAATGGATGATCATGTTTATCTGTCCAATGAACTAAATGGTTTGGAAACATATAAAATTCACCTGGCTTATTTGCAAATCCTTTTACTACTTGTTTGTTAAATGAATTAGAATAATATGTACCAGTTCTATTTGCAGCAATGGTTAGATGTGCACCTAGGAAACTATCTTTATAAGAACTATGCCAATGAGGTAATATTTGTTCTCCTGATCTCATTACATTTGCCCAACATTGAGAGTAATATATTTCCTCTCTATGGTTAAATCCATCAACTTGTCCACAACCAATATCCCACAGTCCTTCGTCATGCATGTATTGTCCCATGGCTGCACAACCTCTGTTGACTGTATCTCTCAGTGTATTCACCCATGGTTCATCCCATTCCCATACACTAAACTTACTAAACTTTGCAGTAAGACTATCTCCCCCAAGACCAGTTCCACCATCATTAGTAACATCTTTAAATTCGTGTATTATCTCTTTTTCTTTTCTTAGAATACTTTCTCCTATTTCTTTACATTCTTCTCTAGTAAATACTTTCTCAGTATAGAAAGGAAAGTTCCAATTAGGTGCAAAAGGAGTTCTAGGAGACTCCGATTTCCATTCAACAATAGGCATTATTCAGCTTGATATAAATTCCAAGTGGCTAGTTTTGCTTGAGATGATGCTGCATTGCAAGGTCCTATGGGAATGCAATTAAAACTAATTGACCATCTCGAAAACTCTTGTACATGGTTCAAAGTACCATGCTTCAACCAACTAGGAAATAATAATAACTTTCCAGCTTCAGGTATCATCCCCCATTGTTCAGGAGTTTTCTGTGGATCTACACTATAAAGTTTGATCATACCCTCCCGTCTTTTATCTACAGGATCACAGAACATGGTAGGTGAACCATCAGTCAGATAGAATATACCACTGACATATGACATTGGGTGATGATGTATCTCGTGCTTACCTGCCTTAAAACCAGGCGATAGGTTAGCCCACATAATACTGATATCTAATTTCTCACATTCATATTCATAGTGTGCTCTATATTGCTCTACGCAATCCTCAAAGAAATTTGTTATCTCTTTGAACCTAGGATCTTTATGCAAATCGTGTCGAGTTTGCCAAACCCTTTCTGGGTGTTCGGGCTGTGCTTGATTTACATTAATATAATCCTCTTCTTCAAGATCAGAAATAATCTTTTTAAAATCAAATTCCGATTTAAACACGTGCACAGGTGTCGGAAAAATATTGTATATGTCCATATTAATATGATATAGAAAGTGTCATTCTTGGTGTGTTAAGGTACTTACCTTTTTCCATAAAGGCAGTATGGAAACACGCTCCTTCATACAGATTAAATCTATTGAACTTATGTTCATCAAGATGGTATCTGATGTATTTAGTGTTCTCCACGATGGGTTGATATACGTCCATGTCCATTCTCTGAGGTGTAAAACAATACCTTGATTTCCTGTACATACATGTACTGGGATGAAAATATTCTTCTCCAGTTTCCTTTACTCTATAGAATGATGTTCCAGTATCACCTTCTATCTCATCATCGAAGTTCAAACATATATTACCTGCAAGAGCAGAGTCATCACAGTGTGGCCAGTTGGATTGTTTGAATACTTTACTGTGACCAAATATTCTTTGGAAGGAGTAATTAATAAACCTTCCACTATATCCAAATTCTATTTGTGCTATCTTTTTAATTTTTTCTTCTAACTCTTTTATCTGAAACGAAAGGTAAGTTTGGTAACCAGGATAGAAACCTGCTTTGGCATCCCATGCAGTAGGTTTCATAGATGGGTTGGGTATAAACTGTTGAGGAATAGTCAATAAAAAATCACGTACCTTTTCTGGATACGCGAAAAAATTGTCAACAGAGACAATACGATTTTTATGATTACCAACATCGTAAGTGGTTACATTTATACCACTGTTTACTTCAAATATTCTATCGTCAAATACCTTAAGAGGAAGAGTTGATTGCTCCTGGTCTGGGGATTGATTCATCTTTTTCACAAAGTGCCAAGAATTCCTTGACTTGAACTTCTGTCATTATAGCACCTAATGGCCATCTATGCAAAGCTGTAGCCGCAACACCTGTGTAGCATACCACATCTTTATCCTCTGCATCAGATACCCATGTCTCTATTGGTAGTGTAGACCACAACCAAGTACCAATATCATATGTTGGTAAAGTCTCTGCTAACCAAGTAGCACACGCACTGCACTGAGTATCAGTTAGTATAAGAAGTCTTTTTGTTCCACCTTCTAGCCATGCCTTTGCATCTGCATATGATGTAAAAGCTGAAGTTCTAGCTGCCATAATTAACCACCACTAATTTTTGTCACTTCACAGTATCCCTGATTTGCAGCTGTTGCTGCATTTCCATTATGGTTTGCACCACTTGCTCCAAACTTGTTGATACCGTTATTGATGGATCCTCCACCTTGTCCACCATGATATGAGGTGTATTGTTGTTCACATCCACCACCGTTGTAGCCACCGCCACCTCCACCTGAGATGAAGCAGTTACCGTGACCACCGCCACCGCCACCAAATCCACCAAAGGAATCACTTTGGTTTGCTGTGCCACCTAGAGAACCATCCATATAAGATTGTCCAGCTCTAGTCTCACTCCATGTTGGGTTTTGTGAATAACTAAATCCACCTCCATAGAAACCACCACCAGGATTACCTCTGTTAGATCCACTCAATGCTCTGTCGCCAGCATATCCTCCAGTACCACCTCTGCCTGCACGACCATCTAGTCCATTTACAGAAGCACTACCATCTTTTCCACAAGCACCTGTAGTAGTATTTTGAGTTCTATCTCCACAACCTTGACTGTTAAATGATCCATTACTAGCACCGCCACCACCTGCAGCGATTAAAAGAATGTCAGATACATTGTTTCCACTTGCCTTGACGACATAAGTTCCACCGCCACCACCGCAGTCGCAATCCTCATAGTTAGGACCTACACCACCAGAACCACATAATACATTAATAACTTCTCCTTGCTCTAAGAAAAAGTCTCCTTGTATACGAGCTCCTCCTCCACCTGTGTAGTTATTATTAGTTCCACCTTGTGCACCATAGGCATTAAATCTGTACCATCCAGATGAAGGAACTGACCAAGCTTGTTTACCACCACTAAGTGAAATGTTTCCGCTAAGTGGACTGCTGTTGTAGAAAGAACCTACGGTTGTAGGAGCTGTTCTACTTGGACTACTGAAAAGAGAATAGAAAGTTGCAGTAAAAGGTGATAGCACACCTCCTATAGCATGCCAAAGACCATTAGCATAAACTTCTAATTGACTTATAGAATTATTGTATCTGAGATCCCCTTCACGTGGTGAACTAGGTCTTTGACCTGTCGATCCAACAGGAAGTTTTACCGCACCAGTCGTATTGAATGACGGATCTCCAGAAATGTTACCAGTATTAAGAGTTGACATAACTTTATTTATTCTCCGTGGTCAGGTTCCATGGCTGTTTGTTCCCATCCATAAGAAGAAGGAACAGGAGGTAGTGGATATTTATCTTTGACTGCTTTTACTTTTGCATTGTAAGCTGTCATTTTAGTATCGTCTCCTTGAGACTGATGATAAATTGCATCACCAAGATCACCTGCAGAAGGGTACTCAGATTTTCTAAGAGTATAACACTCTTCTATAAGACCACGAAGGATCATCTCCTTAGCAGTATCATCTGAGACTCCTTGATCAGGATTAAGGGCAGCTTCGTACCCACTCTGATCGTCTTTCCATGCAAGATAGTTGGCGGTAATAGTCATCTTAACATTCAAAGTATACGTGTGCGTTCATAATTCTGTGGTTCTCACTAGAATATTCAAATCCACATGAGGGGTCACATGTTGATCCAGTAGACCATCCTTGATATCCACCATGTGAATTCCATTGCCAACTGAAACTTCTACCACAGTTATTACCTGGACCGTAATTAGTATCAGTCCAAGAAGAAGTATTGTTGTCACTGTTAGATGCAGAACCTGCACCCCAGAAAGATCCATACCTAGCCCAGTTCATATTTGGTCTAGTGCTTCCATTACACGAGTTCCATTGGAAACTCGCTGCAGTAGTTGCGACAAATGTATAAGAATCATTAACACAATTTCTGTTAACCAACATCTTTTGATTTAACCAGTTTCCACCTATAAGAGAGTTAACCCAATCGGAAGGTGCAGCTGCAATATTTCCATTATCATTTAGATATGAAGAATCTAACTTGTCGTAATTATATCCTGCATATGCCCATTTGTTTTGATAACTTTCTCTACCTCTCTGTACTAGCACCCATGCTTTATTAGAAGCAACAGGAGAACTGAAATTTGTATAGCATTGTATAGAAAAGTTTGCACCAACTGGTTGATACCAATAATCACCTGCAGTTGATACACCACTAGCTCTTAGTTCTTGTCCATTAGCAACAGGGTTAGTTTCTGACTCACCTAGACCACCAGACTTAGATGCTTCTAGCCATCTCTGTCCAGTCCAAAACCTTAACATTTTGTTTGTGGTGTCATAAACAAGTTCTCCCTCACTCTGTCCGCTAGATGGGAGACTTGCAAATGCAAATTGTGGAAGTCTAAATCTTTGAGCAATGGTTAACATACCATTACCATCAAGGGTAGCAGCAGTAGTACCTGCAAGATTTTGTAGAGTGTCTATTCTTAAAATACTAGCCATGATTAAGCGTCCTCAGTTACAGTTATATCAGTCCATGTAACACTGTACATGTCACCTTGTTGTTTCAACATATCATCTCTCCAGTCATTCCATTCAGATTCATCTAGAGAATTATCTTCTCCATTGATTTCTTTCTGCCAAGTAACGCTGTGTAAAAATACATCTGAGTCATCATAAAATTTCATGATAAATTTCAAGTTACCATGCTGATCAGTAGTAGTTCTATTTTTCTTAATAGTACACTTCATTTTACGTACATAGCTCCATAATTATGATTGTCTCCACCAGAACTATACCAATAAGGTGCATCCTGATAAGGACCGCCAGCAAACATGTTTCCTGACCAACAAGCATTGTACCACCACGGGTTTGCATTATATAAGTTGGCACAGTTACCACCATATGTATCATTATCATCATCGGTGGTAGTAAAGTTATAACCATATGAGCCGTAGACAGTCCAATAATCATATTGTCCAGATCCAGGCGACCCTAGTTCTACAACTTCACCACTAGCTCCAGATGCTGCAAAGCTATTAACCCATGCACCATTCCAGTTCCAATATTGACGTTTAGTATGTCCACCAGTATTACCTAATTCCATAGCACTGGTAGATACAAATTGAGCAACTTGTCCAGTACCAGGATTATCACCAATAATAGAAGACCACATTGGAAGACCCATGCACATATTAAATGCACCTAGGTTCTTTCCTTCTCCATACTCTCCTCTGTAGTTAACCTGATATGCAGTTCCATTAGCGTAGGTTAAACCAGTCATTCCACCAGTTCCCCTTCTATTACATAGAACTAGAACCCAACCACCACTACGATATACTGTATCAATCCAGACGTTAGTAGAAACACCATTAATATCTAACCAATACCAACCTGTTGTGGCATTTGGATTTATTGTAAGAAGATCAGTAGATTTAGCTAGAGGTGCATCTGATCTAGTACCAGTTGCAGCATTAGCAAGAGCCACCCAACCGTCTTGAATATAAGTTTCTAATTGACCAATAGTTGTATTATAATACAATTCACCATTTGCAGGAGAACCAGGTCTATTAGATGTACTCCCTTGTGGAATTTTTAATCTTCCATCTACTTGAAAAGTATGACCACTAGGAACCCTTACAGTATTACTGTAGGTTGAAAATCCTTGTAAATCATGTAACGATAAAGTACTCATCTTTCTATACTACACTCCATGAACCACCATCATTTACAGTTATGGTTACGCCATTATTTATAGTGATTGGACCAGCGGTCATACAGTTATCTGAGGAAGTAATTATAATGCTTTCACTACATGTATTTCTATTTCTCTTGAATACACCGTAACTATCTATCCACTGTTTATCACCTGATGCTCTTAGAACTGTGGACTTCTGACCAGATGATAAACTCTCACTTGCATTCAAGTTAATACCATTTAACTGGTTAACTTGTAAACCATATGTTGATTGTGTTGTATCACCACCTGAGTAGAATGTCCAACAACCACTAGAATCAAGAGATCCAATACCACCGTCACTATCATTTCTATAGAAGAAATCAGTACCAGTTCTCATATATGTAGCAGCATTATTAGCAAAGTAGAATCTTGGTTGACCCTCAGAACTATTTCTCCATCCGTTAATTTGAGCAGAGAAGTATGGTAAGTTAGTTGCACTATAACCATCAAGTAAGTCTGCGTTCAAGTTAGAAACAACTGTAGTAGAAGCAACTACAAATGGTGCAGTTCCTTGTGCAACTCTTGATCTAACCTGTCCAAAGAAGTGGAATGTAGGATCATTATAACGATACTTAGCAACTCTACTATCTACACCATTGTCTCTTCTGTAGAATGTGATATCATCACCAGACTCAGAACCAAATGCGGATGGAGAGTTATCACCATTGTATGCAATACCACCACCATATGCAGATGATTGTCCAACATATAAGTAACCAGTACCTTGACTGTTACCAAAGGCTTCAAAACCACACTGATAAGAGTCACCAGCTAATGCTCTAACGTATGTGTTAGCACCTCTACTTGTTGTACCAAAGGCTGCGTCTCCAGTAGATTGTAATGATATGCCAGGATTACTATCACCAATACCTAAACGTCCGTTACGGAAGTATACATTATTGTATGATAGATATGTTCCATTCCATCCAAAGTAGTTGGTGTCACTACCAAATCTTATATAACCTTGATTTGAATCATTTTTACTCTTAATTGATAATGTATGTGTAGCAGATTTACCAAGAGTAATACCATTACCATCTGCAAGATCAAGAATAGAAGTACCTGTATTTCCAAACGTACCTTGGTCAGCAGCTAAGTCATTAATTGCTAAGTTACCATTTGAATCTCTACGTGCAATTGTATTTGCAGTAGCAGATGTTGACTGTGTAAATCCATCTAAGTAATGAGAGTCTAGCTGAGATGATGAACCATCGTTACCTGCATGCCATATAGTATTACCATTGACAGTTAAGTCACCTGCATTAAATCTTAGAGTACCATTTCCATCGTTAGAGTTACCACCAGAGACGATCATTTGAACGTCATAGTTTGTGGCCGAACCACTAGAACGGAAATCTAATGTTGGAGTTGTAGAAACTGATGCTTTACCAATCTGTAATTTAGCACCAGCTGCTGCGTCGCTCATGCCAATCAGTGTGCTAGAACCACTGTTAACTAAATTGGATGATGCTACAGTCCACTTAGTACCAGGATTAGGACCGAAGACGTAAATGTTTGCGTTAGTGTTAGAACCAACAAAGTTAATTGTACCTGTAACTAATGAATATATCTCACCAGATGTATGAGTAAGTTCTTGAACACCATTGGAATCAACTACGATTGAACCGATGTTATTTGTTGCACCAACATCTGAGTAGATAGTATATGTTAGTCCGTTAACGATATTACCACCAGTACCAGTAGCACAGTGGAAGTTAGGAATGTAAAGTGTATATTTTAAACCACTATCATTAAGATAGAAATTCTCAAATACGATCTTGTTCTGACCAAGAACTTCTGGTAAGAACATATCACCGATAGGATGAATTCCTGCACGAGTGTCACCTACGTTATAACCAGACTGATACCATAGTCCTTGTGAACCATCTAATTTATCAGCATCTAGGCCGCTTGATGCACCATCATTAAATCCAGACCAGATCTTATACCAGTTACCATATACAGCGTTACCACCAGAGTTACCTCTAATCCAAAGGTTATCATTATCTGTGAAACCAATTTGTATTGCAGCACTACCAGTTGCTTCACGTCTGTATGTAACAATACCATGTGTAGTTCCACCATCTGTTAGACCAGTTGCACTGTTATTTCTTAGTGCAGCACCAAGACCATTTGCAGCCTGTGCAGGTGATGGGTTAGAAGTTAGAGATGCAGTCTCGTTGAATATTCTGTTTGCAGTGTCAGCAACACCAGATATGGATATTGCATATACTTGGTTTGCAAGTCTTGCAGCTGGTAATGTTCCTGCAGATAGGTTAGATGCATTCGTATAGAATGAACCACCGTTACCATCTAGTTCATCAGCGTTAAGTTTTGAGCCAGGACCTTGGTCAATTCTTACTTGTCCGTCATTGTCAATTACAAATCCACCTTCTGTCTGGTTACCAAGTGCTTGGTTTGCAACATCTTTTCTAAATCTGAATACACCGTAGTTACCAAAGGTTGTTGCATTAGGAGTTAAGTTATCACCTTTTCTAATATCAATTTCAAGGTTACCAAATGCACGGTTGATAGTTCCCTTAACAGCAGTCAATGCACCAGAACTACCACCACCAAGTTCAGATGGTATTACAACACTAAATCCAGCAGTATATCCTGTACCAGAGTCAGTTACAGTAGCAGATGTGATAACACCACTTGAAACAACATATGTTGCTCTTGCAACACCGTCATCAGAAACGCTAACGTTACCACCTTCCATTGGTAAGTTTTGATAAGTTCCATCTGTATATCCTGTACCACCGTTTGTAATTGTGATGGTGTCAATGTAAGAACTATCAGTTACAGATCCGTTAACCAGTAACGCATCTTGTGTAGTAGGTCTTAGTGACTGTACTGCATACTCCCATGATGAGTCACCACGTAAGAATGTGTAAGAGTTTGCAGTACCCTTATTCGCCATTCTTTCAGGGTCAATAGTACCTGCAACAATATTAGAAGCATCAATATTTGTTGATGTTAACTGTGTCCAGTTTGCAGCTGTAGATGCTGAAGTATTGATAACTCTAGAAAGGTCAATAATTCTCTTACGATTAAAGGTTCCAGATGTAGTAGCAGAAGTAGTTGCAGTAACTGAATACTGGTTTGAGTTAATTAGAGATATTGTATAGAAACCATCAGCAGCAGTTCCACCAGTAAAGTCTAAGTAAACAAGAGATGCGTTAGATAGATTATGTGTATTTTCAGTTACAGTGATAGTAGTAGTTGTCTGACTGTAAGTACCTGTTCCTAAATTTGCAAGAGCTTGATCAAGAATAAAGTCACCTGCATCAAACTTAATAGCATTTGCAATATTAATATTAACTCTACCTTCAATCTGAGCAGCAACTACTGCGTTATTGGATGCACCGCCAGGTGATGTTTGTACCTGTACAGTTGGTTGATTATAGTATCCTTTACCTGGATTGGTGATAGTAACTTTAGTAACTACGCCACTTGTTACATTAGCAGTAGCAGCTGCCTGAACACCATTACTGGTATCATCAGGTGCAGATATTGTTAATGCAAAATCACCAGAGTATTGTGAACCACCATCACTGATAATGAAGTTGAAAATTAAACCATCGTTGTAGTTTGTTACAGTACCACGAGCAGTAGTAGAACTACCTGCAATAATGTCACCATTAGTAAACTGATAAGCACTGTTAGGTGTGAATGCTAAGAATTGACTTTCAAGATCATTCTCAAGAATGTATGAAACAGCAGTACCTGCAGTCTCAAATGAATGTGTACCTGAACCTTGACCACTTAAAGGAACAGCCTGACCATTACTTGCATTAGATGCAGTTGTTGCAAGCTTGATTGTGTTGTCATCAACCTTGATAACATAGTAAACAGTTGCGGTTGATAATCCACCAATTGCTGTAGTACCAGCAGTGTATGTTAATTGATCTCCAGTTGAAGTTCCATGACTTGAAATCGTAATCTGGTTATTAGATGTATTAACAGATGCAGGAGCAACACTGAATGTAGTAGAAGTTGTTTCAATAGCAATGTCACCAGCATTTGCGTCTTCAATTGCTAATCTTGCTGCTGTAGATGCAACAGATGTAATATTGAATGGACGTAATGCAGGTATCTGATCAATATTGATCTTACCATTTGATGTTAACTGAACAAGAGCAGATGGAACTGCGTTTGTTGAGAATGGTTGGTTTAGATATGGTCCTAGGTTGTTTGAAATATAATCTCTAACAGATGCCTGTGTAGGTAGTAATGCATCAGATGCGAATGTTCCACCTAGGTTGTCATCATCAGAGAAACCAGTAATTGTGATAGCACCACCAACGATCTTAATAGATGATAGTTCAGAGATACTAACAGTACCAACGAAACTAATAGCACCAGTTCTGTTGAAGATAGTAACAAAATTACCAACTTTGAAGTCACCAAACTCGTTAGTACCTGATGTATAAACTTGTCCGAAGTTTTGTTCTGCAGCTTCATATGCAGATCCTAAACCAAATCCACCGTTCTGTGGTAGAGCAGCATAGGTATTACCTGATCCAGAAAATTCCCAAGTGTGTGATGATGAGTTACATACAGATGGTCTATGTAATCTTATAGTTTTACCAGCAAGAAGATTTAAGTTATTAGCAGCATAACTGTATACTGTTCCATTGCTACTATCAGTGTAACTCATGGATATGTTAGTTGTTATCTTAGCAACAATCTGTGAGCCAGGAGCACCACTAATAACATTAGTTTCTAAGATAATAGTTTCAACAGCAGGGTTGGTTAAAGTTGTACCATCAATCTTAATAATATAATCTTCAACAGGAATGTTAGTTAGAGTTGTACCAGATATCTGAATGATTTGTCTACCTGTTGGAACTCCATTTCCATCAACGTCATTTACAACACTATCAATAACACCAACGTCAAATGAATATGCTTCTGCTCTAAATCCAGTTGCACGAAGAGAGAACGTTCCGAAGTTGGATGCAGAGTTGGTTACAGAAGCATAACCACCAGACTGTACAAGAATACCATCTTGACAGAAGATAGCGAACACAGAAACTAACTGTGTGTAACCATCGTTAGTAACGTTATACGCAGTACCACCAAAACATATAATGGTGAATGCGTTTGCAACCATTGACTTACCTTGTGGGTCAAACTGTGCAACTGTATTTCCTTGTGCGTTCTGTTTTAAGCCAGGTCTAGGTACGTTAGGTGTAGCAACTTTAGCACCATCAATTTCACAACCAGAACCACCAAGGAATGATATAAGTGAAGAGTTCTGAATGTAAGGAGATGCTTCAATAACTGGAAGATCTAAGAATACATTTCCAAGTGGGAAACTATATTTGGCACCATCCTGTTCTGTAATTACAGGATCAGGAGTTGTAATAGTACCACTATAAAGAGTAGCACTTGATAATACGTTATCTAATATACCCCAGTTTGTAGTTAATGCAGATATAACGTTAGCACACTCAGGAGCACTTGGGTCTACTGTAGTTGATCCAAGTCCAACAGGAGCAATCTGTGAATAGAAACCTGGTTCTAAATCATTTCTAATTGCTTTGATTGCTAATTCTTTAGCGTATGCAAAAATAGCACGAGTATAATCTACTTCCTCAGTAACGTGTGCTATAGCACCACTGGAGATGTATAAGTTTGCAGCTTCAACAATAGAAGAGTTACCACCATATCTCAAATCATATTGGAATGCTCTAAGAATATGTAATATATCATCAAGACACTGTTGATCACCAGGTGAGAATGTTCTGGTTACACCATCTAAGTTTCCATATGCACCATCTGAACCTAACGCGGTTGTTAAGGTGCTGAAGAATGTTGTGACAGCAGATACTACGTTAGAACAAGTTGGATTAGTTGCAGCCGTATCTGTAGCATGACTTAGACTATCATTAACAATTGCTTTCTCAACAATAGAGAATAATGTATCTACTGTTGATTTGTGAGAAGCACATCCATCTCCACTGACTGTAATAGTTAAATCTTTAGTCTGTGTATATCCATGCCAACCTTTGACGTTTACAGTTTCGTTAGAAATTACCTGTTGTGTGATATCACTTGCAATCTCCATGACTGCACGAGCATAAAATTCTTCTCCATCTACATGAGGAGTTCCTACAAAGTAACCTGCGTGATCGTATACAGCATCATTACCACCATGACCTAAGTTGTAAGCAACAGCTCTACAAACATCAGAAACGTCATCCTTACAATCTTGATTGTGGTTAGGAATTGTAAATCTTGCAGCTGCAATTGGGTCAGTTGCACGAGGATATTTCTTGGTGCTCTGATCGCCATGAGTACAACTCCACTGTAATGATTCTTGTGCAATTCTAACGGTAGATGTAGCATGACTAATAGCATTAGAAGCAGAACTTACATAAGTGTGAGTTGTAGTATTAGTGGAAGGAACTGTATCTAATGTTTGAACATCAAATGTATTCTGAGTTACATTAGAAATGATAACCCACTTATTCGCGATTGGATCGGAAGAACGAGGATATGCAGTTGTGCCACCACTACCATGAGTACAACTAAAGCTTATAGCACCGACATCAAATTTAACTTTGTCACCAACATTAAATCCATGATTAGCAACGGTGACAGTCATAATACCTGTAGTAGGATTATAAGCACCATCAGTAGAAGTATGTGTGGTTGGAGCAGATAAACTATTAGCACCAACTACCAAGACCATATCTCCAGTAGTAGGATTATATGTGTTGGACGCTCCTCCACCAGCTACAGCACTATTGTAACTATTGATGGTTGATGATGTTGCTCTCTTCAGTCCATTTGTAGTTGCAGATATGAATGTATGTGTATAGTTACCACCAGTAACAACTGAGTTGTTTAGAGCAGACTGGAATGTATGATTTGTAGTATTAGATGACTTACCAACATCAAGAGTGATTGTTGTTCCTGTAGTAGCTGTTATTGGGATAGCAGTATCATTTGATCTATCACGTTTTTGTGTAATTCCATTAGCAACAGCAGATACAAATGTATGAGTATCAGTGTTAGTAGATGGTGTGCTATCAAGAACCTGTAAAGTAAAGTTTGTTCCGTCTACAACAGTTACTTTCTGCCACTGGCCAGAGATAGGGTCAGTAGATCTTGGATATGTTTTTTCTGCAGCAGCACCTACAGCACCATTATATCCACAACTGAATGTTAGTGAATCATCTGCAATCTTAACCCAATCGCCAGTTCTCATTCCATGAGCAGCGGTTGTGGTAATATTCATAATACCCGTTGTTGGGTTGTATGTTGTACCAGTGGTTGCAGTATGAACGTCGATTAATGTACGAGGATATGGATGCTCTGTTGAATAGTTGTCTTCATTACACTTGAATGTAATTGCACCAGTTGATAATTTAACACTAGTTCCTTGAGCTAGAGTATGATTACCAATAGTAATTTCCATCAATCCTGTAACAGGATCATAACTTGCATTTGTAGGAGTAAAGGTTACTGGTAATGAAGTTCCAACATTTACTTCAAATGTATTCTGAGTTGAGTTGGCAACTGTTAACCAACTGTTTGCAGCTGGATCTGTTGCTCTAGGATATGGATGTAAAGAATAGTTGTCGTCCATATCACATTTGAATGTGATAGAACTGTTTGCAATCTGAACTTTTTCACCATCAGTAAATCCATGATCATTAATAGTGACAGTCAACTTACCTGTTACTGGTTCATAGTTAGCACCAGTTACTGTATGTTGTGTAAATCCAACATCATTGTAGACTGCAGCTCTTTCTATAGCATTTGCAGTTGCAGACTGGAATGTATGAGTTGTTGCATCAGTTAGTGCAGGTCCTACATTAACTTTAATAGTATTAGCATCTACTTTTTGAACACCAATCCACTTATCATAATATGGATCAGTTGTACGAGGATAAGTTTTATTAGCAGTATTTCCGTCTTTACCACACTTAAATGTTAATGAGTTAGCTGCTATCTTAATTCTATCTCCATCTACAAATGGATGACCAGTAATGGTTAGATTCATAAATCCTGTAATAGGATTGTAGACAGCACCAGTTGGTGTAAACTGATAGGTTGCTAGACCTTGCCATGTGTGTGGTGAAGTATTGGTTGGAGTTGTGCCATTTAATGCATTGATAGTAATAGTTGAAGATGCACCAGATCCACCTGTGGCCACAACAGGAACTTCAGTCATACTAGAAACAAAACGTTCTACTGATTCTTCTGCAATGAATAGATTGTTTGCATTGATTAAATTAGCACCATCTATAACTTGATTGTTTACAGGATTATCTTGAGTTGTTAACTCATACTGTTGAAGAATAGTACTATGTGGATGTCTAAGAATTGGTAGATTTCTGAGAACCTTAATAGCATAATCTCTAGCATTATTAAATGCAGCAATATACTTACTCTGACTGCTAGTAGTTACTTCTTTTAGGAAGTAATTGGCAGCATCATATACTCTGTCATTACCACCCCATTTAAGGTTGTGATAAAGAGATTTGCTAAGGAAATCTTGAACATCATCAAGACATGCTTGAGTTCCAGTAGGTACACTGTAACCAGTATCTGCAATCATCTTCTTGACTGCAACTTCAGCAATTAATTCAGCGTTCCTTGCAATAGCATCAGCAGCGTCAGATTGTTTGTTATTAACTGGGAAACTGTTTGGAGTTCTAAATGGTTTTCTTACGTCTTCGTATGTACCATCTGTTCCAGTAGATCCGTTAAGATCTGTAGCAGTAGTTCCTAGATCTAATGTAAATTCTCTATGATCATAGATGTCATCTATAGGCCAAGTTCCATTAATTGCAGCAGTAGCACTACCTGCTATTGTGACTGTATATGCTGGTGTTAGGTTATGACCAGTATTGACCTTAACAATAAGTTTATTATATGAGACAGACCACTTAGTAATTGGACTAGCAATTCTCATACCTACATTACTGAATGTAGTAGGTCCTATTACTAAATTGCTTCCACTAGTAGAAGATTTTTCATGGTGTGATTTAACATAACCATATGCTTCTTGTGCAATAAATTCTTGGTTTGCTCTAATAGATTCTGCACCATCTCTAAATCTATCTGTTTGAGATATCTTGGTAAATCCATAAGGAGAGTTCCTTAAGGAAGCTAGAACGTAGTTATTAGATGCAATAACTGATTGGTCACCAGTTGGGTTTATAGAAGCACCGACATTACTAAACTCACCTCTAACAACAAACTGAGTAGAGTAACCATCAGCACGTTCAATACGATGTGTGATGTACTTACGTCCGTTTAGGTCAGATGTATTATCTAAGATACTAACAGTTGATCCAGTTGCAGTTGCAGTGTTTGTTGTAGACTGAATATCTGCTACTTTAAGTACAAAAGTAATAGTAGTGTTTGAACTATTGTACCTAGCATAACCCATGCCTAATGCTGAGTTATTAGGTAGAGTAGGAGTTCCAGATCCAGTGGTGAATTCACCCATCAAGTATGTTTTACTCAATGCTTCTGAGCCAGCTCCACTAAAGTTAAACTGAATTCCACATTCTCCGAGAGTTGCCCAATTACCAAACAGTGCAGTGGTTAGAGAATTAGATACATTACTTACAGTAACAGTTACTAGACCACTTGCTAGAGACCAAGAAGTATTCGTTCCAGCACCAAAATTAATTGCAGAACTTTGGAATCCATAGAGGATAACTTCTTGACCAACCTCATAATCATGGAATGCAGTTGATGCAGTATTGATTATAGGACCATTATATGTTGCTTGAGTAGCAAGTGAAGTGTCAATAGTTACAACTGATAGCAACTTAGTTGCAATATCAAATCTTTGATATCCTAAACCAGTTCCATTTATGGGAACAGTAATTGGATCATCAGCACCAGCTGCAGTTTTCTGAGTTGCATTAGCAGCAGACGCAGCAAGTCTTATCCAGTTAGCATTCTCAACATAGACATAGTAAGTGGTACCATCAGTAAGACCAGCTACATCACCCATTTTACCTGAGCGATATATTACACCATCTCCAGTATTGAATCCATGAGTATCAATAAAGATATTGTTACTTTCTGGCATTATCTTACCAGTAGTAAACAAGTGAAGTTTATCGTCTGGAGATTCAGATGTTATATCTTTTCTACCTGTAGTAACGGTAACAGTTGCAGTAGCGTTTGCCCAAGTGTCATATAGTTCAATTGTATTGGCATCTACCTTCCTTGCATAGTACGCTGTACTGTCGATTAAACCGCCTAGAGCAGCAGTGTTTTCATCTTTCTGATAGTATAGTTGGTCACCAGTTTTTATGCTGTGGCCAGTGATTGTAATTCTATCTGTAGTTAAGTTAACCTTAGTAGCATCAGCAGAGAAAGCAATTGTTTCTCTTTCAGAATTAACTGTGTGCTGATAGATCTGGTTAGATATTGTTTCTAGTTCTGGTCTTAATGATTCAGCATCAGCAACGTCAAATCTATCTGAGACACCTGCATTGTTAAGGTCGGTAATTATATTTGCTGCAACATTATCATAGAAGACTTTTTCAGCGTCTTGGAATACGTCGTTAATACCTGATGTAATTAATACTGTTACATTACCAGTTGAGTATGGTGATGCTACAGGACCTGTGAACGTAACAGTTTGAATTTTACCGAGTGTACCAGATGATCCACCCTGTACAAAGTCTCCAACTTCTAGAGTTACATTGCTACCTGTGTGGTTAGCAAAGGTAATACTGAATATGTTATCACCACGGAACTTATCGCCAGGAACTGCAGGTATTTGTTTGAGCTCTGGTTCGTAGTATAATCTTTGTTTGTCATCAAACACAAAGGCATACTTCCAAGTATGAATTACTGAACTTTGTGGGTCTGATGAATTCTGTAATGCGTCTCTGAATACAACACCAAAAATGTATGTCTCGTTAGACGCTTTGATCATATGACGATCTTGGTTTTGAGGTCTAACAATAACTCTTCTTAAGTTGTCACCAACAAGTGAACAGTTTCTAGGTAGTGATATTGGGTTATCTTCTAGATACTCACCACCAGATACAATAAGTGTTACGTATTCATCACTAGGATCTGGAGTTGCTTTCTGCAATCCATAAGCAATTTGTGCTGCTTTTTTGATAGTCGCTACTGGTCTTGCAGCTGAACGACCATCATTTAGATCACTACCAATAGTTTGTGATACGTATACACGACCACCAGTGTCATTAGTAGCAACTTTATATACAAAGTCAGTGGTTGCAAGTCTTCTTGACTGATCAGTTAGTGGAGGAGTGTCAGCAGTTGGATAAAATGTCTGTCCAAAAGTGGGACTAGTAACATCTGTATCTTCATAGTTAATTAAGTTAGGTGCACGAAGAGCTAGTGCAGGGTTGATAATTGTTTGAATATCTAAGTTAACAACCTGTGCAGTGTCAGAAATGATAGAACGAGTGGTTCTAATCTGACCTTCTACATCGAGCTCAAACTGTGGATCTGTAGTATTAACACCAACACGAACATTATTTGCTTGGTTTTGGTTAAGGAATAAAGCATCTTTCTCGTTATTACCTGAACCAATAGATATTTCTATACTCTCATCACCTTGGATATTTAAAGATCTTACTCTTTTATATGCTACGGTGTTACCTGCAGCAATTGCTCCTAAGTTACTACTTGTAAAACTTAAATTATCATCATCTACTTTTGATACTGTATATGTGCCATCTACCTCACCGCCTGACGTAAAATCAAGATATAACTTTTCATTGCCTATAAACCCATGGGCAACCGACACGATGTTTACAACACCTGCAGCCGTTCTGCTGTATGTGGCATTCGTCCAGTTTCCTGTCGCCTTTACACCAGAAGCTTCAATTCTCTGTTGATCAGAATTAAACTTGAGACTCATTTATCAATCCTTACGATACGAGTGTAATGTCTAAAATACCAACCCACTTAACAGTGGAACTGGCTGTTACCGATTTAACTTCAAAAGTGAAATATGGAGCAGATCCAATTTGGAAAGCATCTGGAGTAACACTCCAATCTTCTTGTCCTGGTGGATTATTTCTAATAATATTTTCATATACAGCTGCTACTGTAGGAGCTCCTCCAGCTGTGGTTGTCACAACAAGATCATATACACTTGCATAAACATAAGTGTTATTTGCTGTATCTTGTCCAAATACCCTTGCCTTTATGAAAGCAACTGTGTTTGCAGCTAAGGCTGCACTATTACCTGCTATGGCAGTAGCACCATCAAGAGTTAACTGTAATGTGTTATTAGCACTATCTGTTACTCTTTTGACGATATACTTGTCATGTGACGCATCAGTGAAATTATCACTGGTCATATGAATAGCAGAGATGTTCTTAAGTTCTAAACTTGTGTTGAGAACTTCTTTAGCACCTACTGAGTATCCTCCGACTGATGAAAAATTCTTTGTTGGCATGACGTTATATTACCTCAGGTTTATTTATACCTTGACTTTAGTAGTTGTGAATCTACCAGTAAAGGTTGTGGAAGATGAAGCAGCTGTTGACTTGTTCAAACTAATGTTGACATTGTTACCAACTACACCAATTGTGGCATCCATCAGATCATTATCTGAGGTGATAGAGTTAGTCACAGTTGCATGTGCAGCAGTTCCACTAGCACCACACACGGCTGTAACTTCTAACATGTGAACTTTACCATCGTTACTCTCAATGGTTATCAATGTTTTAGCACCCTTATATGCTGTCTTATCAAATTGTACGATAGTAGCAGCCGAAGTAAATGCAGTTAATTGACCGCCCTCTACTCTAGTAGAATCTAACTCCATGAATGTTGCAGTGGAGTCAAATACTGTTAGGTAATTACTTGTACCACCATTCCATCCTCTATTAATTTTCCATCCAGCTTGAGCTCCATTACCATCTAGAGATATAAATTGTTTACTATCTAATTGAGTAACATAATCTTGATTTAAAACATCTGCACGAGTAAATGCAGGTACAGTGTTTGCGATACTAGCAACTGGGAAAGTAATATCATGATCGGGTGTTGAACCACCAATCAAGTTACCAGTAATTGTAATTACTTCACCTACTTCATATCCAGTACCTTCTGCAACCTTAGTTACCGATGATATATTTCCACCACTACTTACAACTGTAAATGTTGCACCAGAACCCTCTAGATTTGCTGAGGATGCCACTGCAGTATATGTCGCAGTTCCGTAATTACCAGCAACTGATGTTACTGTACCAATAGTAGCAACACCACCTTGAATAGGAACAGCTCTTAATCTTAATCCACCAGTAACTTCTATGTCTTTCTTAGATCTTATCTTGAATATAGAACTTCCACCAAGTTGAGTGTCTAATGGGTCTGTCGTAGAAGTACCATTAAGAACAAGAGTGCCAGGAACTTCTATTAGTTTTGATGTCTTGACAGTAACCTTATCTTTATCAATTGCTAGACAATTAGTACCTTGTGCAAAGAACTCGAATGTATCTTCGTCAGAACCAGGTGATACCTCAGTTAATATGTAAGTATCTTGGTCAACGTCACGTACACCACCAAGTGATACAAAGTCAGTTCCATTGAAACCTTCAAACTGTAATTGAGTTGTGTTGTATCTAATTGCACCTGGTAAACGATCTAAAGCATTAGGACGTTCGTTTGTAGTACCTGCAGGTACAACTAATGATCCAGTGCTTTGACATAGGATGTCATATCCTGGACTTGGTGCTATCGCAACACCAAGACCATCTATATCATTAACTGTTATTGTTCTACCATTTCCACCGCCAGCTGCAGTAATAGTAAGTGTATCTCCTACTTTATAATTTTGACCTTGGGCTACGATGGTAACAGCAGAGAAATCTCCAGACGCTACTGTGACTGTTACAGTACATCCAGTACCATTTCCAGATGAAGTAGTTGCTGTTGCTGTGTATGTTCCATCTGTATATCCAGATCCAGTTCCTGTAACTGTCAGTCCTAAAATTTGACCGAATGAACGAGTGGCAGTAGAACTATTATTCTGAACTACATTGTCAGCAATACGTAAAAGGCCAGCATCAAGATTACCTGAGAATGTGGAAACACCTGTCTCTGTGTTGATATCAACTATGTTACTAGTACCGTCAGTAATCTCAAAGTTTACACTAGCACCACCTTTAAAGGTAAAGTTTCCTTGTCCTTTGGTATCAAAATTAAGTGGAACGTTTAGATCCGTACCATCAGTTCCGATAGTATTTGTATTATCAATACTGATCTTAGCAGCCTGTGTACCAATCTCTACTTTAGTAGTAGATGAATCTACCTTGAAGAATGGATTAGCATTTGCTCCAGTAGCATCTACCTGTAGTTTATTAACATCAATACCAAGTGTACCGATTGTACCAATCGCAGTACCTGCAACAGTAATACCAATATTATCTGCACTATGTCTATAGAAACCAGTTGTAGAACTATTCTGTAGAGATAGTGTAGGAAGAAGTGCAGTTCCATCCTGTAACTTTATGTTTGCATTATCAATATCATTATCTGATCCAGTAGCAATAATGTTATTTGGGAATGTAGCATTACCAACTACATTTAAGGTTCCACCAATAACTGCATTACCACCAACGTTAAGTACACCAGTTCCACCAATAGTTGTATCACCAGAACTTGCGTTTACAAGAAACTTATTCTGATTGATTGTAAGATTTCCTTCCTTACTAAATGAGTAGTTCTCAGAAGTAAGTGATCCATCATATTTTAGTTTAGTTACATCTTTTTCAGTAACTGTTCCAACGGTTATTACAAAATCAGTTCCACCACCATTATCAACAATTGTAGTAGGTACACTAAGAGTATCTCCGACTTTAAAGTTTCTACCTGCAGTAGATACTGTAGCCTCTTTAAGGAAACCAGCCTTGTTTACCGTGAATGCAAAACTACTACCACCGCCACCACCAACATCTGAATCAGCAACACTAAGAACATTACCAGCTGCATATCCAGTACCAGTTAATGAAATATTAGCTACAGTTGATATTCCAGTAGAATTAGCGTTAAGTGTGTATAAGAAACCAGATCCTTGGAAAGTACCTCCACCTGCATCACCAATCTGGAATTCATCCATGGTCATGACCATTCCAGTAGCGTAGTCATTTCCTTGGTTATCTAATGTAAATGCAGTTACAGCACCACCAGAGACAGTAACATTAGCAGTAGCACCATGTCCGTGTGTACCAGCTGCACCTGCAGATGCTGTTATACCACCAACACGTCCCATTGTAATACCATGGGCTACACAAGAATAGTCATATCCACCTGCTTCATCAGCAAATGTTTTTACAATAACCTCAGTATATGCTCCAGCTGAACCTGCAGTACCAATTGGAGTAACTTCAATATCACTTCCACCTTGATTATTCTGTGGAACGCTTGTTAATGTAAATGTATGAGATGCGTTTGTTGCATCTGATTGATCAAACTTATATGTATTACCCCTTGTAAGTGCAACGGTTGGAGTTTCAACTCCTCCAATTAAAAATCTATTAACGCTGTCTTGTGCACCAGTTGATTGTAGGGTTGCAGTTCCACCACCACTACCTGTAACTGCTTCTCCATCAGCAAAAGGTCCGTTAGTTATAGTAGCAAAATATAAATGGGCAACATTATAGTTTGTTGTTTCTATGTTGACTCCAGTAAGAACACCACTTGCACCACCTGCACCAGTTACAGTATCACCTACTGCAAAGGTTCCACTGACGGTATTGATATCCATCTGAACCCTAGTTCTAGCTGCAACAGTAACTGTATAGGTTGCAGTAGCTTGGTTTCTAACAGCCCTACCAGTGTATTGTCCATCTACGTAATTAGATCCACCTGTAATAGTTCCACTTAAACCAAGAACAGTGAAGTCTGCGGTTGCAGTTACAGAAGCACTTCCCCCAGTAAATGCCTTACCAACATATGTGCCTGGTGCATATCCAGAACCTTGGTTAGTAATAGATCCATCCAATGATTGTATGGATAATCCAATAGCTCCATCACTACCAGAACCACCTTCTATTGTTACAGTTGGAGCTGTTGAATATTTCTCACCACCATTGTCTAATGTTATACCAGTTAGTACACCAGTAGATTCATTGAGGACTGCAGTTCCAGCTGCATCAACATCAGGAGTTCCACCACTAAAAGTAATTGTAGGTAACTTAACATATCCTCTACCACCATTGTTACCCATGGTAATAGAAGCAACAATATATCCTAGAGTAGTTGTACCCGAACCATTAACAGCATACGCATTGTCAATAGCATCTCTAGTAATAGTAGCTGTAGGTGCTGATGTCCATTTACCACCACCTGATGCATCAATTTGAACTACACCACTACCAATACTAGTTGAACCAACAAATGAATTTCCACCACCAGCTGGTGTTATGCTTGGGGCTGCTAGATATCCAGATCCACCTTCAGTAATAGTAAATCCAGTAACTGATCCTGTTCCATCAACAGCTGCTGTTACAACTGCTTGAACACCTACGAGTTTATGAGTTTCACTAGTTCCAGCTGTAAGAGTTAGTGCTGTTCCACCTTGTGATGTAGCAAGTTTATAGTTACCACCTGTTTGAACTACTTCTACAACATAGTAAGTTGTTCCATTTGTTAATCCAATATTTTCAGATCCACCATCATTGTCATATACAACCTTATCATTTACTGCAAAGGGAATAGATCCAAGAGCAATTGCATTTCCAGAAATAGAGGTTGTTCCAAATGAAAATTCATTAGGTGCGTCTACTGTGGCTGCTCCTGCACTATATCCAGTACCTCCAACTTGAAGTGTGACAGCTACTACTTTACCTGCAGTCGATCTTGTTATAGTAAATGTGGGGTCATTTCCGCTATTATTAGCACCACTGCTAAGGGTAACTGTTGGATCAACTGTAAATCCAGAACCAGGATTGGTTAGAACTACACTCTTTATTTGACCTTCAGTTTCTAAGGTTGCGGTTGCAGTAGCTGGATCAAAAGGATCACTAGTAACGCTTGCATTATAAGATCCACCTGGATAACCATTACCCTCAGTAGATACTGTAAGAGTGGTTAGTTCGGTTTGTTTTAGAGTAATATTTGAATAGTTGTTTAATCCAGCTGAACTTAATGACTGAATTTCAATATTTGATAACTCATATGCTACAGAAGTATCGTTATTACCTATCTGACCAAATACTTTTGAAGTGTTATAATATACTTTGTTGGTGATAATTGTCTCACCAGTTAGTTCTATGTCAGTTGCAGATGCAGGGTCAATAATAATATTACCCGATGTAGAACTAAGAGAGTTACCAGCTAACCTTAAATTACCTGTCTCAATATATGCAGGATAAATGTTTGTTGTACCTGTAGCATCAGATAATGTAATACTTGCAGCTTCTGATGTAGTAGAAGTAGATTGGAAGTTAACAGTTCCTGTTCTCTGATTAACAGTTAACGCAGGTCCTACTCTGTAATCACCTTCTTGGTCAACTGATTCGTAATAAACTTTACCATCGTTAAGTTCACTTACCTCATTTGCTTGTACTGCCAATGATGGGTCATTTGTAAAGTCTTTACCAGAACCAACATATCTGAAACTATGACCTACTAGATTGATAATTGTACCTTTACCATCTGAGGTAACACCTTTACCACCGTAAATGCTAGAAGATGCTGAGACATGAATTTCTGCACCAAAAGCTGTGTAGTCTACAGTAGCAAATGATGTTGCAGAGTCACCACCATTTGAACGAATATCTTTTATACCTTTACCTACATTACTGTATGAGGTAGCAGCATCGTCTCCATTGAAGTGAAGGAGAGTAGATGTATATAAGTCAGTTGTAAATTCTGATGTAGGTGATGTAAAGTTTGTTGTATATCTATGAGCCGCTTTACTTATTCTTACTTCATCTATATGACCTGCAAATGCTTCTAATCCTGAAGTATATGATGCACCGATAATTACTGGTTTTGTAGCACCATAGTCATTAGTATCTGTATAGTTACTACCTATCTGAGTACCATCTAAGAATAGTTTTGTGACTCCACCAAAACGAGAGACAGCAATATGATACCAAGTTCCTGTAGAAACAGTACCGCCACTTGCATGAGATGTATTACCTGAACCAAAGTGTACTGTAGTTCCACTCAAATATAACTTAGGTGCAGTATCTGTGGCAGACCCAGTTCTAAAATCAATGATATGTTGTGTGCCAGATACACTTGAAGGACGTATCCAACATTCAATAGCAAAGTTAGTAGTACCTAAACCGTTATCTTCGGTTGTTGGTAATTGAACATAGTCACCAGTACCATCTAATAATAGAGATGCAGAACCAAATTTTTGTTGAGCCGTATCTAATTGAGCATCAGCAACACCTACAAGGGGTATAGGAGTTGGAACTCCTGTTGAGAATAAACCAGTACCCTTACCTGTGATATAAACATATGTACCATCATTACTTGCAACAGTTCCATATCCAGTTGCTTTCTTATAAGTTACATTACCTGTACTAGCTCCAGATGAGGGGTCAGCAAATGTAAAGCTGTTTGCATCAACTACAGTGATTGTGTAAAATCCATCTGTAGCACTACCAGTGATAGCATCTGCATAGATGATATCAGAGGTTGACATATTATGCCCAGTAGCAGTAACTGTGACTGTGTTTCCAGATCTAGAATATGTACCTGATTTAAAACTATCCTCTAACTGATAAAGTACTTCACTTGTACCGAATGTACCAGATGTACCATTAAGTTTTACACGTGTCTTACCAGTTCCATATGTACCAGTCGAACCCTCTACCGCCTTTATACCAGTCTCATTGAAGTAATAATAACAATTACTTACTTCTACCCTCATACCATTGGTAGCGACTATACCGTGGTTATTAGGGCATATGAAAGTACACTCATTGAATGAGAAACCTAACTTAGGAGAAGCAGCGTTTATATCAGCAGCGTCTAAGTATGCACCACCACCTGCTTTAACACCTGATCCAACAGAGTCATATCCATATGGATCACTTCCAGATACAGTTCCAGTTGAATATAAAGTAACTCTCTCTACTATAGGAATTCTAGATGCGTTTGTTCCGTTAAGAACTTTGATTGCATAGTTTGGAAACTTCCATCCCTGTATCTGTACATCAGAAAGGCGAGTATCCCCACCCATAAAGAATGTATTTTGTGTTCTAGTTGCGTTAGTGTTTTGAATTATTGTATTTCTTTGATCAGTTCCGCGAACTGCTACACCATCAGGTATTGTTAATGGACATACCTCTTCGTAAGTACCTGGTGCAATAATAATTGTATCGCCAGCAGTTGCTGTTAAAAGTGCCTTTTTTAATGTTAAGAATGCAGTATCCCAGTGCAGTCCACCTCCACCACTATTAGCTAAGGTAGTGGTGTCAGCACCATTTTTACCAACGTAATAGGTATTACCAGGACCGTCCGTGATGTCCGTGGCAAGCATTGATGTAGTAACTTCACCAGTATTAGGTTTCTGGTTTGCTACTTCAACGACTGTTCCGTTGTTATTTACGTATAGTTTGCGATCAGCAATATTAAGAGCTACTTCACCGTCAGTTATATCAGAAGTACTAGGTACTACTGCTGCTGTCGTTGATCTCTTTAGCTTGATTCTGGTCGGTTCCGCTGCCATCTAAGTCATTCTCAGATTGTTGTTCTTTTATACTATTTAACTGACTTTGTAAATCTTGGATTTGAGCCTCCAACATAACATTTATCAGTGTCGCTTCAGAAAGTTTTTTCTGTAATGTTGCAATAACAATTTGTGCATTCATAAGTCATGTGTCAAAAAGTTCCACCGTCTATGGTGTTTGTCCAGACTGGAACTCCAGCTGAAGTGACGGTTAATATTTGATATGATGTAGTAGCATCAGTTCCTGTACCAGGAGATGCCATGTTTGCTGCTGCAGTGACTTGCATTGCACCCGCAGCGTTACCATAAATGATACCATTTGAGGTAAAGGTACTTACACCAGTACCACCAAACTGTACTTCAAGGTCAGTATCTAACTCTAGATCACCTAGTACAACTGTACCACGTTGACCTGTTACGCCAAATACTCCACCAGTGTCGGTAGCGTTCTCAATGAATGTCCAAGCACCTAATCCATCAGCACCTCCAGATCTATCAAAACCGAAGAAACCAAACTTAGAGTTTGAACCGTCATAATAATGAACCTTTAAACCACGATCTAACGCATCATTCGCTGATCGTGTTATAGTAAATGTTGTACCTGCAGCAAGTGTGCCTGTCAAGTTTGCGGACAATGTAAGTGTTTTAGTTCCAGTATTAATACTAAGAATTGTAGTTGAGCCAGGAACGCCACTAGCAGAAGTGATTGTATCACCTGCACTGATGCCTGTTACCTTATCAACAACAACATCTGCCTGTCCACTGGCAGAACTTGATGTGTTAGTAACCACTGTAGTAGGATCACCTAATGCAATAGTAGGGTCATTAACACTCATCTCAGCAGAGTTAACAGTAGTTGTAGTACCGTCAATCTGCAAGTCACCTTTGATGATAACCAATCCAGCTGCGTCTCCACCTGCAGGATATGGGTCAATGATCATCTCAGTACCAGCAGTAGTAGAGATGACATTACCATCCATCTTTAACTGGTCAATAGTGAACTCACCAGTTTGACCTATGTTACCTTGAATGGTAGTGGTTCCATTGAAAGTAACTCCGTTTTGGAATGTTGTGGTTGAATTAACAGTCAACGCATCACCAGGTGCATCACCAATTTGAGCATCACCTTCAACTAGAAGAGAGCCAGCAGAGACTTTTCCTCCTACACCAACACCACCAACAACTTGTAATGCACCAGATGTTGAGTTAGTAGATGCAGTAGAGTCTGCAATTTTGACAGCAACCTGATTATCAAACTCCCAATCAGCACCATCAACTCTTACTTTGTCTAGTGAAGTCTCATCATAACGGATACCACCATCCTTATTAGTACCGAAGTATAAACGAACATCATCAGCAACACGCAAGTCGGGGGTACCTGCAGCACGTTTGATGTCGAGAACAGCGTCAGAATCATTGAATACAAATTCAAGATCACCTGTGGTTCCAAATTCTAATTCTTGACCGTCCTGTATAACGATCTTACCAGTACCATTTGCAGCTAAGACTATATCTGTATCTGCTGTACCAGTTGTAATAGTATTACCATTTAAGTTTATATCATCTACGTTCCAGTTATCAACCTTTGAGTTGCTATCTACGATGACTGCAGAACTGCCCGTAAGTGTACCTGCGACATGATCAAGCATGTCTGTGAAGTATTTACCACCAACTATTTGGGCAGCACCGTTATTATCACCAACAAACAGGCGGTCATCCGCGTTTGCTTGTGTACCGTTACCACCAATAGTTACGGCTAATTCACCGTAAGTAATGGTTCCTGGTGCTGTTGCTCCAGTACTCCTTTTAATGAGTATATTTGATGCCATCAGAAGCTACCCCCGTTGATAGTGATGTTATTTAAGACGTTTGTTGGTACAAATTTTGTATCTGTAGCAGAGTAAACAAGAACAGCTCCATCAGATAATCCACCTTGTGATGTATCTGTCAGGTCTACATCGGACATTCCTCCGATAGTACCACCTCCACCACCAGTGGCGACTCGTGTCACCTTTGGTACGGATTGATCTCCAAATCTTAATCTTGCCATTAGAGTGTTACCCCCTCAAGTACGCTTACAGAACCTTCGAGCACTCTGGATTTTGTTCCAGATGCTGCAGTAATAACTACATCATATACATAACGACCTGACTTCATTGCGGCCGTTTGTCCATTTGTTAGAGATAACTGTATCTGTCCAGATGTAGCAGGAGATAGAACTGCTGCTGTCACTGTTGTAGAAGTGCTACTTGTATAGTGCTTCTTGATTTTACAAGCTACTGTATACCCAGTAAGGTTAAATGCAGTACCATTATCATTCTCCACTGTAAAATCAATGGTGAAATCCGCACCTTGGTAAATCAATAAGTTGGATACAGCACTAGCCATTCTCTAATAATTTCCTATATTATTTAGCTTAAACCTATTTATCCTCTTTCTGGACTAAAGTATTTACAAGTTCTTTTAATTCATCAACTTCATTACGTAAAACTTCTAAATCTCTATCCTTCCTTAATGCATCTTGACGTGCTTTTTTATAAGCCTCATATCCAGACATATCAGTATTTAAAATCGCATTAGATTGCGGATCTCTGCCTAAGGAGTTGTGTCCATCGACAGGGATTAATTCAATGTCTTCCATTATGCTAAAGCTATTGCTCTAAAGTCTTTTACCCTTGGTATGTATGGTTGATTACGTCCCAATAAAGAAATCTTAACTTGGAAACCATCAAATTCATCAGTGTCTTCAATAGTATATTCATAATCAGTAAATGTACTGAGATCATTTTGAGGAATTAAAGCACCGTTATCTGGTATACCTGTAGTGTTAAAGAATCTAAATTCTAAATCATCAAGGCTACCTGCATAACCAACAGGAACCAACTTGTACATTACTACAATCTTAGAATCAGTCCATGTGTTTGCTGCACACATGACTTTCAATCCAGTTGCACTCTTCTCCATTCTCGCAACCTTAGTAATATAGTTAGAAGCACACTCTCCACCAATACCACTAGTAGGTTCTATATTATTGTATACATTACCTGTTGTAATAATCTGGCATCTAGTTAGGTCAACAACAGGAGACAGATGACTTACTTCTGTAGTAAGATCAAGTTCCATAGTGAATGACTTAACGTTATTCATTCTATTAATTTCATTTAGTTGGTTTGCAATCACCTTAGTTGCTGGGAAGTAATTCTCTTCTCCAACAGTAACGTCAGTATATGCAGTGTCCTTAACAAATGATGTTTCTGCACTAGAAGTACCGAAAGGACCACAAGATGTTCCACTTGTACCTTGAACTCTAACAGCTAATCCTGTTTGAGGTTCTACCTGTGACTGTATTTGTGGAGTAAGAACATCCCAAGGAATGTTTTGTGATATAAGAATGCCAGGTCCTCCAGACTGAATACTCTTACCTGCATTCTTAGAGTTAATCTTTAAGTTGTAACTATGAGGACTATTGATAGAGATAATTCCACCAGTTGTACTATTATGAGTTGTATTAACCAATGTTAGTGGAATACCTGCAATGTTATAGCATTGAACTATAGCATTTTGTAAATGAGCTTTACCAGTACCCGTTCCTGAAGAACCTGAATAGTTTCTACCAGAAGCATTGATAGTTAACGTATTACCACTAATACCTTCATATGCAATTATCTCATCTCCACTACCATTTTCTTCTGTACCAAGTATCTTAACGAAACCTAAGTTAGAACTACTTACAGCAGAACCACCTATCGTAGTATGGAATTGAGATGCATCAGCAACAACTAATTGTGCACCAGTTGCTGTGGCCGACAATCCACCAGATGCAGATATAGTAGTATCTGGAACCTCAGATATGACACCGCTAACGTCAACATAGTTAAGTGCAGATTGCATACCATGATTACTATGGAATACTCTTATTTCATCACTACCTGAAGTAAACTTCATTGAATTAGGTGCAAGTCTTAAAGAACCACCATTACTTTCTCCAAGAGTAGCGTTCTCTAATACTAACTTAGAAGGTGCAGCTGTAGTAGGTACAGTAAAGTCTGCTCTGTAAATCTTGAACATCAAATCTTCTAACTGAGATGGAGTCCATGTAGATGCGTTCTGTGACTTGAATAGAACACCGATATATGGTTGTTCAGATATTTTCTCTCCAAGGTGTGCAGCATCAATAGCATCTCTACCAAGAATTGAAATGAATACCTTATACTGGTTGGAATCTGATGTAATCACAATAGCATGTTCTTTTCTTTCCTGTATGAATACTGGAGACTTGAATGTAAATGTAGTAGGCTTAGAAGCATCAGATGATGTAAATACATCTTCAGCATCTAATACAACTTTTGAGAATGGCAACACTGTCTGTGTTGGTGTACCATTTTCAACAGTTCTAATATCAACAGCGACTGGAATTTCTGGATCTTTAGTAAAGAAGAATAAATCAATCTTAGTTAAGAATACTCCACCATCAAGTGCAGAATCATCAACAAGGAAGGTTTGTGCAAGAGGGTCAACCCATCTTGTCTCTTCAGTTTCATCAGTAGAAACACTTGTAAGTGTTCTAGCATCCTTCATTTGCTCAGATGTTACCTTAGCATTTCTTACAGATATAATAGTCTCCTGTGTAGTCTGTAATATACCAGATGAAGTAAATTCTACCTCACCACTACTATCTGATACGCCAGGTACTTTACTATCACCAGCAGAATCACTCAATCTAAACAGTTTAGTACCAGTCTTAAACTTCTGTACACCTTGTTTGCTAGGAGTGTCAATAAAGAACGATCCTTTAAGTTTTCCTTTCTTATCTGTAATTAAATCTTTATTAGATACTTTTGCAATAGCACCAGATGTTTCTCCTATAATATAATCATTAATCTTAGGAGAACCAAAGTAAGTACCCTTGGCCTGATCACCAAGAGATCTAGTATCAATATTAATGAATGCTAGGTTTGATGTGTAATCTGTTGTGGATGAAATATCTGTACCGTCTAATGGGTTGATTGCAAATCCATCATTAGGTGCAGATACCTTTCCTTTAAATCTGATTACTGGTTTAGCAGGAGCAGAAGTAGCAGATACAGATACAGTTTCACCAATCTGGAAAGGAATGTTATTAGTCTTTGGATCAGTAGATGTATCCTTAATAACTCCCATGATCTTAGGAGTAATAAGTTTCTGAGGTAGTGCAATACCATCAAAGAATGGATAGAATTTAGTTCTTGGTTTTAACTTTTCACAAGCAAATTCAATATTTCTTGAACGCATAAACTGAATATGCTCTACAGAAACAACTTTATTACCCAATGATTCCTGTTCAATCACAGGAGTTACTCTATATCTAATACCTGTTCTTGTTTGTTTTGTGGTAGTTGTAGTAGTTGTAGTGATAGTTCTACGTTGCTGTCTTCTACCTTTTCCACCATCAGTTCTCCATTTACCAGTTTTCTTATTAATGTCAGTTCCAGTCCATGTGGTTTTCCATGAGTTCCACTGTATAGGTGCAAAACCATTTTGATCTGCATTATAATCTCTAACTGTAGTTAAGAAATTACCTTCTACAACAGGACCTTGAATAGGACTGAGTGATGTTGTATCTACCCAGTTGTCTGATTCTGGATATAGTTGAATATCACCCATGTATGTAAATACGTTAAATGGGTTAACATTCTCCACACCAGATGCATAGGGCTGATCAATTAAGACTGAATCAGTGTATGGAAGAGTAACTATATCTTCGCTACTGGTAGTAACATTCTGTGATGATGTGCTATATGTTATAGGTACTGCAGTAGTATAGTGAGTTGGTCTAAGTTGACCTTCTTCAAAATCAAGAGAAACTCTATAGTCTGGATGTAAGGTATCACTAGAAGAAAGACTTGCAAAGTTGTCAACCATAAATCCATTCTTAAATCTACTAAGACCACTTGTATCTCTAATCTCCATACTTGCAGTCTCACTCTCAAGTAGTGATAACTGTGTATAGAATTCAAGTGTCTTAATTCTATCTTCTAACTGTTGTATATCTCTAAACGTATATCTCTTGAAGTTTGTTTCTTTAATCTCAATATCCTCTTCAACGTTGAACACATATGGTTGATATGTCAAAGTTCCTAATAACATTGCATCATCAAGGTCATCAGGAGATACTGGATCAGATGCAGGTGCACCTTTGACTACCTGAACTACACTGTTCTTACTCATAAAGACTTTATCTACTCTTCCAAGATAGTATTGTAAACTTAGAAGTGTAGTATCTCCTTGGCCAGGTATACCTGTTAAGTTACCAGTAAATGCTCTATTTGCAAAATCAAAATACTTAGTGTCGCTTAAAACATATGGAGAAGTTATAGAACCTGCATTAGTTAATTTTTCTGTAACTATTGGTCTGAAGTCAATTACGTTTCTGAGAGGGTTGTCACCGAACTCTGGAATTATCTTGTAATCTTCAGTAGGATATGAATCTACAGTATATGGATTGATACCTGCTGTGGTTAGGAAACGATCGAATATAATGTAAATTCTATTAGTTGGTTCTGCATAACCAAACTTTCTAACAATAGATGAGTAGTCGTAATATTGATCTCTCTGACCATCATCTAGAGTGAAACTGTCAGTAATATCTTTTGATCCTAAAGTTGGAGAACCAGCAATCTTAAGGGTAGCACCTCCATCAGCAGTTATGGTTTCATTGTCAGAAAATACGTCACCTTCAACTGGAAGGAAGTAAACAATATTGCCATTGGTTGCAACCACTCTAGCTCTAGAACCAGAACTATCTCCAGTAATAACTTCATCTACAGCAAGAGCACCAACTAAATTGGTCTGTGTGAAGTTAGGTATTACAGGATCGTTTGCATCTTGAGATTCTAATACAGCTTTTAATTTATATACATCACCAGTACCAAGAGATATGCGATTATCACCAATTCTATGACCATAACCAACTAGAGACTGTGTTAGTCCATTTACAGCAGATCCAAAGGTTTTATCTACCTTTAGAACTTTCATCTTCTCATTGGTCTTTGCTTTTGCAGATCTATTAGAACTGTAAACAGTACCAATAACATTTACACTACTAACACCACTGAGACCTTGAAGCGTAACACTCTGAGTATTTGATGAACTACCACTAATGGTAAATCCATTGCCTGAGGTTAATACATTACCATCACCTGTACCTGCAGTAACAATAACTCTAAAGTCATCTGCATCACTAGCATCTCGCCATACAAGGCCAGCACCTGCATCAATACTTACATTACCACCACTAACAGATTGTGCAGTAACACTCTTTCTAAAGAAACCAGCTGGATTTTGAGTATTATCATTATTAGTATTCTTAACTGCCTTATATCCAAGAGGTGATACTAATGCTTTATTTTGTGCTTCTTTAATTTCAGCACGAGTTCTGACAATAGCACCAGTAACATTACCATTTGTCATGTCACCTGCATTAATCTTGGTTACATTAAATGCATATGCACTACTCAAAAGAGTTACTCTTGCTCTGTGTGCTACTCCATTATTTCCAAACTCAACAATATCCCCAACTCTCATCTGACTATTATAGTTTGAAAGTGTTGAGGTTACAGTAGCGGTAGATCCAACTCCAGTACCAGATACTGAAGATAAGATTGTACCTGAACCAGGCAATGCTACCTGAACATCTAATACTGCATCAGCAGTACCTGCACCACTATTAAATGCATATGACTTAACATCACCCATACCAAACTTGGTAATTGTAGAAATACTTCTACTTCCACTAAGTCCACCATTTCCACTTGAAGCTGCAGTATCATAGTCTAACTTCTCACCTACAGCAAACTCACCAGTAATATTAGTAAGATATCCAGTTACACTAGATCCACTAACAAGAATAGCAGTAGCACCAGATGTTCTACCTACAACAAGTCTTTCGGCAGTCCAAGATACACCTGATCCTGACCCAAGAACAACCTGTGTATAGAAATCAGTGTCAACAACATTTGCTTTGTAAGTATTTGTGGTTGCAAAACCAGCAGCTCCAGAGTTTTGATCAATATCAATCACTCTAGTTCTACCAATAACAGTACCTGCAGGTGTGCCTGGTGTTGAGGTTACTACATCTCTGAGCTCAACGGTCTCATATATTGTTGGTACTACATGCACATTTGTCATTAAGACAAAGTTACCAAAGTTTGATGCTATAGATTTATTAGTTTCTGTCTCAAAAGTTCTTGGTTTCTCTACATCTTTATATGTGGTAGACAATCTTTCTGTTCTGTAACCTTGTACATATGCCTGTCCAGAAGATAATTGTACAGAAATATTTGCTTCAGATGGTGAAACACCTCCAGAAGTAGTGCCAGTTGCAGTATATACACCATTATTAAACCCATCATCTAGGTTTTCTCTTACGTCAAGCTTAAATTTCTTAACGTAATAATCCCCAGACTCCTCTTTAGTCCTAGTTGCAAGGATGTCATTGATAAATCCTAACTCACTACGTTCTACCTTTTTCTCTAATTTACCTGCATTAGTACGTAAAAGTTCAATAAAGTCAGCAGAGTTTGGATCAGTAAGTAATTTTTTAACTAATGTTAGTGTAATCTTAAACCTATCTGCACCTGGTGCTGAGAAGTTTGTGCTTCCTATAGCATTATCATATAAGGTTGCGTCCTCATCAGCAGTTATTATCCTTTCTTCTACCTTCAATCCTACCTTGTATGATGGATTAGTCTCGTATTGGTCTAATATAATAGTCTGTTCAGCTACATTAGCAAAGTATCCTCTAACATAATAGACACCAGCACCAACGTTAGCAGTTGATCCTTGTGCATTTGCATTAGAATTTAAGAGTTGTGCAAGAGGTGTTCCAGCTGTAATAGTTGTAGAAGCGTAAGTAATATCACTTTCACAAGTAAATGTCTCACCATCAGTGAATGTAGTAGTAATATTATCGTCAGCCTTCTGAATATAGTTTATGTAAAATGAAATATTGTTTCTTGTTGATGTAGTAGCACTAATAGAAAATAGAATACGAGCACGAACACCAGAAGTAGATCCCTTAATGATCTGACCATCAAGTGCAGTTCTATAGTTTTCTACATCAAGATTAAGATAAGTATTTTGAATTATGACACAAGGAACTTTCTTGTTAAGAGTAGTACCACCAGGAATTACCATGGCACCTTCTTTATACACACCTTGACCAAATGTGTCAATTTGATTTTGTAATAAGCTTTGAAGCGTAGTAAGTTCCCTAGCCTGTACTGGATAGCCAGGTTTGAAAAGTACTTTTAGGAATCCCTTACTATCATCGAAGTCGTCGAAGTAAGGAGCTATATTCAGGTTCGTATTCTGTGCCATTTAGAATTCAATTACTACTTTGAGCTCTTCGTTTTGATCCGCAGATCGTGTGATTGGGATCCTGTTATCAACATAAAGGATTTCACCAGAGTTTAAATCAATCTCTTCATTAGCATATCCTGCAACGAATGAAAGACCCAACTCATACACAGAAACACCAATTGTTATCTGTGCTAGTGGAACAGCAGATGTTCCAAAATTTGTATCAGGAGTAGCTACAAATCCAGTAACATTACCTGTTATCTGGTTTGCACCAGAAAATGAAATTACATTACCATTCACAGTACCATCTTCAGAATTCTGATAATATTTCAAAACTTTAGTTGTAGAGTCATATGAAACTACAAATCCTTTTGCGTTTGTTGTTGCTTGTGTTATACTTTCACCTGGTGAAAAGTTACCAGTAGGAGATCCAGTACCAGACTGGGGAAAGATTATTGCTTTCACAGCAGATCTAGTATTTTGACTACACACTGTTGTAGTATTGTAGTCGAATGGATTAAGTACAAGACCAACCCTTCTGTAAGACAAGTCATTTGGAAAATCCACAAATGCACTAGTAGTTTCTAACTTACTAGCAAACATTAAACGATAAGAACCAAATTCTCTTACAACATCAGCACCATGACCTAAGTTTGGTGGAAGTACAACGTCAAGAGACGCATTTAATCCACTACCTATGCCAGCAATTAAAGCAACATCAATAGAAGCAAAACTATATCCAGATCCTGCAGACGTAATTGTCACTGAAGTAATCTTAGATGATTCTACTTTTACTGTACAGAAAGCCTGAGTACCACCATTAATTTCCCAATCTCCTCTAATAGGCACATTGGTATAATCTTTATTGTTGTATCCAGAACCAGCATTCTCAATAACCACAGTATCAACTGAACCAGAGTTTGCTGCAGCTTTAACTAATGAATTAGAAATAACTGGGATAAACTCAGAGGTAACAAACTTTAGAATATTATCAGCATCAATAGTGTACATATATTTCCATCTATAAGAATATACGCCAGGACTATCTGATGTTTCGATAATAGTTGTTGATGTACCAGTAGGTTCTACCAAAGAGGGTCTACCTCTTGGGAAGTCTGGGGACTGACCATTATAAAGACACTTATAGACGTTAAAGTCTGAGTTCATCACATAGAAGTTACTGTCATATAATCTAGACGCACCATTTGCAGTAGTCTTAGTAGGAGCATAATCAGGTTTATACATTGAATATGTACGTCCAACTCCACCAGTTGTTTTTGTAGGATCAATCCAATCAACCCTAGGAACTACCAATGCTGTATCAGAAATATCAACTCTCTTGAAGCCCACGGAATCAGCATACACACCACGTGCGTACTCAAAACTATCAATAGGCTCACCTGAAGGTGGTACATCTGTACTACCCCAAGATTTAGATCTACCTACAAACATGTACACCTTATTGGTGGTTTGTAGAGTGTCTCTAAAGCTTTCAGCAGCGTATATTCTAAATTTATCAGTAACTAATGCCATGCCATTAAGCTTTTGTTGTTATTTATAATGATCTCAGACGAACTTCTGGAAGAAGCGAGACGTTTCCAGTAATTGTGCCAGGATAACCTACGTCTAATAATCCTCCGTTTGCAGGATTGACTCTACGCAACTCATTTGGAATTTCAATTGTGAAAGATGTATTCCCAGTCCTAGTTATATTATATACTCCGTCTGGTGGAATATAGGTAATGTAGTTAACTGCATCTGATTGATTTATATTAGTTCCAGAACTGAAATCTAAGAATATTCTATTCTCACCTGTTTGCATATTATGGTCACTAGAAGTTGTAACAGTCACAATCCTAGAACTCTGACTGACTGTATAAGTTCCAGTAATTACATTATGTGCATAAGCAGTTGTACCCATAAATCCTCTACCTCCTGTTGCAACAGTTAGAGTATTATTAACGGTATCTTTTGCACCAAACAGAATTCTTTCATTTCTCCATCCTATTACATTACCAGAACTATCAGTATTAGGATTATAATAAGGAATAAGAACTTCACCTTCATCTGCGAAACCATACTTCTGAGAAACATTGTACCAAACGTTTCTTAAGTTCAATGTAGTATCAGAAGCATTGATAGATGATGTAAGATAAGTAACTCCAAGTAAATTAGAGTCAGAAACAATTCTGTTTCTCTCAAATCTTTCAAGATGTATTGGATGTGCTGCAATAACTGTTGGAGCACTTGTGTATCCACTACCACCCTTTAAGTTAGTAACAGATAGAACTTTACCACTGCCTTCTTCAATAGTTGTTTGTGCAGTAGCCCCAACTCCACCTCCACCTGTAAAGATGAGGACTGGAGGATTTTCATAGTTAGAACCTACATTGGTAATATTAACCTGAGTCACTGCACCACCTGTAACAACAGCTTGGAACTCAGCAACAGTCGGCCTCAAACCAGTATATTCATATGTATCAACAGAACTAGAACTTGAAACAGTTGCAATTCTACGATCAGAACCCTCACTGACGATTTGCATTTTATCATTAGCATCAATAGAGTTAAATGTATTTGCAACTAGAATGTCGTTAGGACCTCCAGTAAAGATAAACATAACACATTCAGACGATGCTCTTGGAGGTTCACTAAATTCAATAACTGATCCTCTCAATGTATATGCAACGCCAGGTTCTTGGAATATACCATTGAGGAATATTAATAAGTTATTTGAAGGATTGACAGCTTCGTTATCACTCTCTAGAGAGAATGGTTCGTTCTCATTCCTCATAACAAATGTTGTTCTACTGCTATCAAAGTAAGGAGATAGATTATCTAGTAACACTAACTTACCAAAATAGTACCCATAGAAGTCCATGCCAGGTAAGGGTGGTTCAGTAAATGTTATTGTACTACCAGTATATGTGTACGCATCTGTAGTTCCTTTGATCTGGAATGTGCCATTCAAGAATATCAAGAAGTTATCAGATGCAGGTAGTATTTGTGTACTACCGCCAGATAGTGTAGTAAATGCTGTATCAACTCCATCAAAGGTTACGCTACCTACCTTGATTTGGAAATCAGGTGACGTAGATACAGTTCTTGTGACACTATTAAGATTACCAGCTCCACCTGCAGTCGTACCAACAGCAGTAGTAACGATAGCCCATAGTGTTGTTATAGTAGATGCAATATCTGTGCAGTCATTTGTGTCATAGACATTGTTTCCACTATCATTAGTAATAGTAAGATCCTTGATCTGTTTGCCCTTAGTGCCAGCATTTGTGGTAACTGTAATGTTACGCATGATTTGATTACATATATCTCTGGCATGGTTGAATACCTGTACTGATTCATCCTCTTCACCAGTCAAGTGATTAGATCCAACATAGAACTTAGCAGCATCATAAGTTGCATCGTTACCACCAAACTCAACGTTGTCAGCTACAGCATCAGTAAGTAGTCTAGTATCACGAAGACACTTAGTTTGATATACAGTAGAGAAGAGTGGATTGTTTGCTTGCATTCTACCATAGGCAGTAGTTGCAATAAAGTTAAGATTTTTTCTAATCAATGATGCAGCATCAGCACCCTTATCATACTTGTGATAACCATGAGATACAATTGCTCTTGTAACTGAGTTAGAGCCAGCAGAAACAAATGTATGTCTGTCTCCCGTCTTAACGCAACCTGCATCAGCAGAATTAAACTTATGAGTATAATTACCACCCGTGATTACAGAATTAGAAAGTGCAGATTGGAACTTATGTTTATACACACTAGTTGATTGTTCAGTAGTCAGAACATCAACTGTAATTGAATCAGGAGATGTAGAAATAATTTCTAATGCAGTATCATAGAATGGATCCTTCTTCTTAAAGAATGGAGCAACATAAACTGCATCAGTATCAGCGTTAACAAATGTGTGAGTTGTTGTATTTGTAGAAGGTGTTTTAGTTAATACCTGTACGTCAAATGTGTTGTGTGTAACATTTGATACTTCAATAAAGTTACCACTTGCAGGATCTTTATGTGTAATACCATCAGGAACTGCAGATGAGAATACATGCTTGCTGACATTAGTTGATGGAACACTATCCAAAATCTTAACATCAAACTCCCATTCAGTTACATTGAATATCTTCAACCACTTACCACTAGCATAATCAGTAGAACGTGGATATGAATGAGTTGTATTGTAGTTGTCTTGCTCACATACAAATGTAATAGAGTTGTCTGCAATTTTAACGTAATCATTCTCTCTCATTCCATGAGCAACAGTTGTAGTAATATGTAAAATACCTGTCTCTGGATAGTATTGAGTTCCAGTTGAGTTTCCTAATGTTGAACTGGATGCATTTAAAGCGAAAGATTCACCACCACCAGTCCAAGTATGAGCATATCCACCACCACTTTGTATAGCATTAGTAGCAACGAAACCAGGCTTCCATCTATGAGTTGATAGATCTTGAGATATACCAACATTCAATGTAATTGTAGTATCAGTGACCGCTAAGATTGTTACAGCAGTATCGTATGCGGGATCAGGATTACCATCACCAGCAGTTGCACGAGGATATGTGTGATCAGTTCCATAACTGTCTGTGGCACACTGGAATGTAAATCCATTATTTGCAAGTTTAACAGTTGTACCAACAGTCAAGTTATGTGCACCTATTTCTATTATAAGAGCACCAGTGCCAGGATCATATGTACCATCTGTAGCCGTATGATTTACGATAGGAGACTTACCAACGTATACTGTTGCAGTTGTACTGTTAACTGCTGTAACTGCTGCCTTTCTACCGTAGTATGGATCTTTTGCTCTTGGGTATGTCTTAGTAGCAGTATTGCCATCCATTGCACAAGTAAAGTTAAGTGCATTAGGATAAAATCTTACACTGCTTGTTGCATGACTTAGACCTGTTGCAGTCGCTGACTGGAATACGTGATTTGTTACATTAGTAGATGGAATGATATCAAGAACCTGTACATCAAATGTATCATTTGTTACATTAAATATTTCTATCCATTTACCACTGATAGGATCTGTAGAACGAGGATATGTGTGGTCACTTGCTTGACCGTCCTCGTCACATTTGAATGTTAAAGCATCGTCATCAATTTTAATCAACTCTAATTCTGTAAATCCATGACCTGCAATAGTCAATGTCATGATACCTGTTGATGGCACATATACTGCATTAGTCACCTGATGTTGAGTAGGAGCTGATGCCCAAGTATTTGCTTGTGGAGTAGTTAATACAACAAGTCCAGTTGCAGGATCATAAGTTGCAGAAGTAACACTTTTACTTGCGGGTGCAGATGCACTCAGAGTTCTTACGGATGGCCTTGGATATGTCTTAGTACCAACTCCTTGAGTACAGTTAAATGCTAGTGAGTTATCTTTAATCTTGACAAAATCACCATTATTCAATCCATGACAAACTTCAATACAGTCAGTTGTAGAAGATATGAATGTATGTGCAGATAAGTCTGATATAGGTTGACTATTATTGTTTACATTTACAGTGATAGTGTTTGCTGTAACCGCAGCAATTGGTAGATTTCTTTGATATGCATAATCAGCAACGCCAGCATTGACACCAGTACCACTAGCACGAGGATATGTCTTCTGTGCAGTATTACCATCAAGAATACATGTGAAGGTTAATGAATCTGGTACAATTCTAATTTTATTACTTGTAGTAAGATTATGTGCACCAATATTCATCACTAACAATCCTGACTGTGGATCGTAAGTAGTTCCTGTATTAACAGTGTACTTCTGGTCAGTGATTGACATTATACCTGTAGTTGCATTATATGCAGCTGTAGATGGAGTTATCTTAGGTGCAGATACAAATGTATGGTTAGCTATGTTAGTTGAAGGTATAACATCAAGAACAGTGACATCGAATGTATTAGTTGTAACATTTGATACTTTTAACCACCTATCATAGGCAAAATCTGTAGTACGTGGATACAGTTTTGTAGAAGTGTAAGCATCTTCGCTACAAGTCATTCCTAATGATTCAGGCTTGAATTTGACCCAATCATTGTTTGAGAAACCATGTGACGGTGCAGTAACTGTCATAACCCCATTATTAGGATTATAGGATACTGTTGTTAGTTCATGTCCAGTAAATATAGTACGTGGATAACTGTGAACAGTTCTATAATTATCTCTATTGCAAGTGAATGAAACTGCTCCATCAGCAAGTTTAATTGTCTGGCCAGCATAGAAATCATGTGATCCAATAACCAATTCCATTTCACCGTTAGATGGGTCGTATATGGCGTTTGTAGGGGTCTTAGTTACTAAAGGAGACTTACCTACAAAAGTGGTTACTGTGTCGCTTGTAACGGAGTATATGCCTAATGGTGCACCGTTTGCAGGATCAGTAGATCTTGGATAAGAATGCTTAGTTGCTCTAGCATCCATTTCACATGTAAAGACTAATCCATTCTCTTTAATTGTAATAACATCTTGTGCTTGTTTAATACCATTTGCTACAGCAGATACGAAGGTATGTGTTGTAGTATTAGTTGATGGAATAGTCTCTAAACATTGTATGGTAAATGTATTATTTGTTACATCAAAGATCTCTATAAACTTACCGCTAATTGGGTCAGTAGATCTAGGATATGTTTTAGTACCTGAGCCATGAGTACAGTCAAATGATAATGAATCATCTTCTATGAGAACTAGATCACCATTAGACATTCCATGACCATTTACGGTTATTACTACCTTACCATCTGTAGGTGTATAAACCGCACCAGTTGCAGTATGAGAAACCGCACCTAGTAAGTTATGGTTACCTAGGGTTAGTGTTAGTACACCTGTACTAGCAGTATATGTAGAGTTTGTAGGTGTAAAGCTGAACCTTTCATTCTTACCTACATTAACTGTAAATGAGTTTGTAGTTACCTTATCAATAGTCAACCAAGAACCACCTGCAGGATCTGAAGCACGAGGGTAAGTATGGTTTGTAGAATTGTTATCTTTAGAACAAGTAAATGTTAATGAATCAGTGTCAATTAAAACTCTATCACCTTTGATCATACCATGACTTGCAACAGTCAATGTCATGTCACCTGTTGCAGGATAATACTTGACCTTTGTAGGTTGGAATTGGTATGTTGATAACCCTTGCCATGTATGGGCATCAGTGTTAGTAGGCGATGTGCCTTGTAGAGCATTAACTGTGATAGTAGTTGCACTTACAGCATCAATAGGAACATCAAATAGATTTCCGATTGGATCTGTAGCACGTGGATATGATGCAGTTCCACCACTACCATAAGAGCAGCTGAATGTTAGAGAATCATTAGCAATTCTAATCTTATCATTAGTTGTTAAAGTATGGTTACCAATAGTAAGTTCTAGAACTCCAGTTGCAGGATCATATGTTGCTGTAGAAGGAACGTAATTATTAGTCAACTGAGATCCAACTTCAGATAATCCAAGGAAGTCATTAGGAGTATATCCGTTACCTGCTTGATTTAATACAACATTAGATACACTGTTATTTGTAACCGTAATATTAGCTGTTGCACCAGATCCAGATCCAAGTCTATTTTTCAGTATAATGTTATTGTATACGCCATTTGTATACTGTGAGCCAGGTGTTAAACCATTAGCAGTGTCAAGGGTTTTAATCTCATCACCAATGGTATCTAATTGGAAACTAGAGGTATATGATGAACGATCATAATACATCGCAAGAACTGAAGATCCTACAAGTAAAGGATGCTTGAATGTTATAATATTATTTGCAAAAGTATAGTTTGCAGGATTTTGTGCAATACCATTAACTATAACAAACATCTGTTTAGACTCAGCAGTCTTACCAATCTTTGTGCCAATATCAATACCACCAGTTCTCATCTTGAACTGTGTATTGACTCCATCCTGATAAAGCCTAAATCCATGACCTACACCAGTTCCAATACTACTGAAATTGATTGCAGCTCCACCTGAACTTTCTCTCAACTCTATAGTATTTGCATCAACATATTTGATAAAGTAATTGGTGCCACTGGTCAATCCACCAATAGCAGTTCCAGTTCTTGTATTTGGATAATTACCAATACTCTTGTCGGGTAGTGTTGATGGATTGTCAATAGCATCAGTTATAATTTTTGCAAAAGTAGTAATAGCACTCTTAACGTCAGCACAACCACCAGGATCGTTTGTAATACTTAAATCAGTTGTAGGTGATTTTGTTGTATATGTGCCAATTGGTAAATCATTTGTGACTGCTAATAAACAAAGATCTCTTGCTTTATTATATGCAAATATAGTCTCTGTCTCTTCACCACCAATATGTTGTATATGATTTGCAGGATTAGATCTAGTTACAGTTGAAAGACTATCAGAACTAATAGCAGTAGTGACAATATCAAACAATACATCTTGTGCTGACTGAATAGGAGCACATGTAGCAAGATTGAGTGTAATAGAAGTATCAATAGTCTGAGTTAGACCGTGAGATCCTTGAATAGTAATAGCTTCATTGACAATAACCTTACGAGCAAATTCTTTTGCTTTATTAAACGCCCATATTGATTGTGTTTCCTCACCATCTAGGTGTACAGTGTTTACATAGTAATTTGCAGCGTCATATACTTCACTATTACCACCATATGAAAGGTTATAAGCAACAGCCTCAATAACATCAACAATATCATCAATACAGTTTTGATTACCGCCAGGAACGCCAGCATATCCACCAGGAACACCAACTGTAGGATCAGCAAGCATTTGTTCAACTACTTCATTAGCAATAAAGTTTTTATTATCTAAAAGTAACTGTCTAGCATCACCATGTGCATTACTTAACAATACAACTCCACCAACATAATATTCTGCTGCTGTAACACTGAAGAAGTTACCATCATATCTTAGATCATTAGTCCATGCTGCAACAACTAGTCTTGTATCTCTAGCACAGGTTGCTGAGTTGTAAGTTAAAGTTGGATATGAAGCATTTAGAGCCCCTATTGTCTCTTCAACAATATAATCTATGTTGTTGATAATTAAATTTCTAGCATCTTGGAATCTATCACCACCAGCATTATAAGTTACACGTTGATTATCTACATATGGATGTCCTGTGAGAGTAATACGATTAGTTGTCGTATCTACTACGCTAGTTGATGATCCATCAAAGTTTATTGTGTTATCTGTAATATCATCAATCTTATATGAGACGCAAGATAAGATCTTTTGTATATCTAATAATTGTCTACCAAATATTTGAACTTCTGTAGGAACAACTGCAGTATAGTCTGGTTTACCTAGTGCAAAGTTATTAATGGTTGATAATTTACCAGTTGCTCTAGCAGATGGTTTCGGAGTAATGAATGTTGTACCATTAAAGGTATCATTACCAGTATTAGTTGGTGATTGGAACCAAGCATAAGTGTCAGTAGATGCACCGTTAATAACTGGTAGTTGTCTATAAGTCTTAGATACTGTTTGAGTCAATACCTGTGTACCAACAACTTTAAAGCCTGCAGGATGAGCAGCAAACTTAAGTGGATTTTGCCAATCACTTATATTGATAGAAGATGATATATCATATGAGAACTCTTGGAACCTATTACTGTCATATACTCTCTGTTCGTTAAGATCTAAGAAACCAGTAGTGCGTTCCCATGTTTTTGCAGAATCACTTATAGCTGATACTTCAAATACTGCATCTGCTTTACTAAACTCATGGATCTGACCAAATGCTGCAGTTTCTTCACCAAATACAGGTTCACCTACTTTAAATTCACCTTCAACGATCTCTGCACTAACAACACGTCCAGAAGCATCCCAACCTTTAACAAATCCATAGGCTGTGTATGATGTTGGAGATGAACCTTGATAAATCCTCTCGCCTGGTGAGAAAGTGGCAGGTCTCATGTATGCAATGATATTATCACCAAGATCTGTCGTTTCTAATGTAAAATAAGTTATTCCATTAGCATCACCAATAGGATCGGATGTGAATGTGATGAAAGTTCCAAGGTTTGCATTTGCAAGACTTGTAGCAAGTCTAATCTGGTTATCTGCCAATCCATTAGCAGTGGTTCTTGCAATCGCATAATAAGTTGTGCCAGCAATTAATGGTGAAGGGAATACTCCATTGTTAGCTTTAAGAATTACTTTTGTACCTGTTGGTATCTTCGTATTATATGGGAAGTTTAATGTACTATTAGATTTTAACCCAACCCATGTATGAGTAACTTTTGCAGTTACTGTTGGTGCAGAGGTAAATCCTCTACCTGCACTAATTACAGAAACAGATTGTATAACTTCGTTCTCAATCTTAGGTAATAAACTAAATTGAGATCCTTGACCACCAGTTAGAACAATTTCAGGTACTGCAACAAAATTTGAACCACCATCTATAACATCAAGATAATCAATAACTTGAGTTCTAGTAAGTTGCAAATTAAAGGTAGTGTTTAAAGATGGTTTTAAAGTTTTATCGTGACTGTAGTTGTAAGTAATATTGTCACCACTGACTTTTAATATTCTACCAAGATCAGATGACTTAAGTAATACCGAAGCACCAGATCCAGTTGACTGACTAATTGTAACAACAGGTACACTTTGATATTGTACTCCACCATCTTCTATATTAATAGCAGAAACACCTTGATTCTGAATAGAAGCATTAAACTTAGCATTGATACCATTACCACCACTAACAGTAACATCTGGGGCTGATAAGTATCCTGATCCAGTATTAGTGATAGTGATAGTATCTACGGACGCATTAAGTAAAGTTGCAATAGTTGCCCTATCAGCATGTGACAGTGCGGTAACTGTCACGGTAGCATCATTTGCAGGTGTAGCACCACCTAACTGATCACCTGCTATAGTAATAATTTGAGTTAATGCATATGTAGTACCACCATCGGTGCATACTAGACTGGCAATATTTCCTGAACCGTCAGTGACAACAGTAAACTTAGCACCACTACCACCAGGAGGTGCAACACTTGCAGCTGGTACGTCAGTATAAGTCTGGCCTGCTCCATAATTGCCACTAGATTGTGTCGTTAATGATACACCTGTACTATCAGTAGTAATTGATCCATAATAAGGATCTCCTAGAATAATAGAAGGAGCTGACCTATAATTAGAGCCTGGATTTGTAACATTCATCTCAGTTAACTTACCACCACCAGATACAACAGCAGCAACTACTGCCTGTGTGCCACTTATGGAACTGATTGATGCTTGTGAATCTCCACTATAAACAGTGTCAGTATCAACGAACATAATATAACCAAATTGACCTGCACCTGTTTTTGTATTCTGTAGAGGTTTAATTCTTAGTATTGAAGTTGTTGGATCCCAAGAGATAACTTGACCTCTTGCAGTAGAGTTTCCTATTAGTGGGTCTGATATAACAATTTCATCCTTAACAAATGATCCAAATACGTTAGTAACACTCAAATCAACATAATCAGGTAATGTTACCCTAGCTGCGGGTAGAACAGCATTATTATATCCACTACCTTGATTAGTGATGGAAGTACCAGATAAGAAACCAGAAATGGTTGCAACAGCAGTTGCACCAGAACCAGATCTAGTAGATCCGCTTAATGATGGTAATGAAGAATAATTTCGGCCAGGATCACCAATAGAGACACTTGCAACTCCACCAGAAGGATATATTGAATTTGTATCAAATGATACACCATTAGCAACTGTATATGCACTTTCTGGTTCTAGAGCAGTAGAATACGTAAATGTATTGTCTGTTTTAGAAGTAACGATATTTGTACCCGTAACAGGGTCATTAATAACAGTAAAATAACTTCCAGTGATATTTCCTTGAAGATCGAAGTAATAGAAGATGCCAGGCAAATCTTTGATCAATATTGTGATTGAATCTTGCTCATTGTCACTTACTGGAATTATTTCTTCTGTAACATTCTTATAAGTGAAAATATCGGTATTTGAAGGATCAAAAGTGAATGCTAAAAGTTTTCCTGCATTAGAAGCATCTTCAGTCGTAAATTTGTAACTATGACCCGTAATAAGTTGTAATTTTGGTTCTTTGACGTAAACTTCGCTACTTCCGACATTTGCAGCTGCAATAGTTGCAAAATTACGTTTTACCGTAAATCTACGAAGAGTTTCGGTTCTAATAACGCTATAATCAGTTTTATTCCATTCAGTTGGAACAATTCCCGAAATATTGACTGTATCACCAATTCCAAGTTGATGTGCCTTGTCACAATGGCATTCGGCCTCTATTTCGACTTGTGTAAGTGTAAGTAGGAACCCAGTACCGCCAGCTCCATTTCCTATGTTAAGATTGTCTACACTAATGGTATCACCAATATTATATGCAGTACCAGTGTCTGTAATTGTTACTGTTGATACAGAATTGCTTGAAACAACGATAGTTGCCTTACCACCCTTTCCAGAAGCACCTGCATTGGTAGTAATTATTGGAACATCAGTATATGTGCCATTTGCGTAATTATTACCTAGTGAGTTAACAGACCAACCACTTTGTACTAAATTACCATCCGTACGTCTTCTTAAGTATGTCCAAGACATAGAACCGTCAGATGCAGTGCCCGAAGTGTGTGTTGGAGCAGTAGAAGCTGAAGTTCCTGTTGCTACAGCTTTATATACTCTATCTGAAACATAAATGATGTCTCCGCCAGCAAATGCAGTAGTATTTGCGTATGGAGCTATCAACTTCATACTTGTTAAGGAGAAATACTCAAAATAGTACTTACTGCCAATAACTTTAGTCTTTATTGTTCTTTCAAAAGCATTATCTGCAATACTTACTACAATTTGGTCACCTACCACCAAATAATGATTATCTGCGGTTGAAATCGTTGTAGTATAGAGATCTGTTTGTGCACCTACAGAATTTGCAAGTGAATTTACAACTTCACCAGTAATTGATGAGACAACACCACTAACACCTTCTCCACCAGTGCCTGAGTTGTCAAAAAGGAGCCTATCATTAACTTTATAGTTCTTACCACCACCCTCAACAAGGTATTGATCAATATTAGAAGAAGAATACTTATTTGTTGCCGAAACAACTAATGAATCTGCAGTACCACCTCTAATTGTTGGATAGTAACTGAAATAACCAATACCATCCTCCAGATAAGTCAATACCTCACCAGTCTCCATCACAATCAAAGTTGTGGTGTCTTCTAGTGCCAAATAGAAGTCTACTTTGTTATCAAGTGGTTTTCTTTTCGCTACAATGTTATCAGTGCCGATATATGGTGCTTTGTACCTAGTTGCATCTTCTGTAAAGTTTTTCTGTACTCCATTTCCATCCCAGTTAACTTGATCTGCTTCACCGTAGAAATTAGGACCTATAAAGTATGGAAATACTGGTTCACCTGCAACACCCTTAATAGTACAGAAATATGCATAAACTCCATTTGGATATTCTGGAGTTACGCAGTATCTGCCATTATAACGGTCTAAAGTACCTAAACCTTCCACATACTCATAATCTTCAATAAACGTCCCCATAGGTTCTGTCATACCGCTTAGAAGAGCATCTCTAGACTGCTTCAATCTATAACTGGTAATCGCCAATGTATATGAGTTATATGGACTTACGTTTTCTGGATCCTCATATCCATAGCATCCATATATGGGGTGGCCATCGTATGCCCAACCTATAATAGGTGAGTGTGAGGTAGGATTAAGTTCTACAAGTTGATCATCAATATTATCTTTTACTATAAACCTAAGTTGCTTAGGGTTATAAAGATAAGCATATTCTCCACCATATAATAAATCATTTTCTCCTCTAAATATTCCTCCACCACCAATATCAGTAGTTTTTCTATTTGTAAATTGATTTGATGGAAGTCCTAGTTCTTCATAGGTTGCAGCTTCGTTATATGTTAGCTCTGTTAAGTTTGTTTCAAATATTGCACCTGAGCCAGGATATACGATACTAATACTTGTAGCACCTGATGAATAACCTGCACCTTTGTTTGTAACAACAATATTAGTAACAATATTACTACTACTGTCTACCTGAGCAAATGCAGTTGCACCAACTCCGTCTCCAGTAATAATAACGTCAGGTGCACCAAAGTATCCACTACCACCAAACGTAACAATGATACTTTCAATCTTTCCGTTTAATATAGATGGATATGCTACAGCACCATTACCAGAAATTAGATTGATAGTTGGTTCATAAGTATATTCAGATCCCGCATCGGTAATACTAATAGTATCAATAGGTCCTCTACAAACAGCAGTGGCAGTAGCACCAAATCCACCTCCACCAGTAATTGCAACAGTGGGGATGCTAGTGTATCCAGATCCACCAGCAGTCACAGAAATACCTGTTACAGCACCATTAGTGATAATAGCGACTGCAGTTGCCTGTGTGCTACTAGTAGCTCCACCACCTACAATTGAAATGATAGGTTCTGTTACATATCCACTACCACCATTATCAACGTTAATATTAGTTACTGATCCAGAAACTGTTACTGTTGCAGCTGCTGCTTCTCCTTCATATTCCCAGTTAATAGTTCCATGCTGCACAATACCGCTTACATGTGTTGGTTCTGTTGTAAGAGAAGCTCTACCAGTATCTGTTGCTCTATATCTACGGAAATCGCCACCACCAATGTCAACTTTGACTCTAGTGAAGATTGAGTAGGTTTCACCTTTTTGATAAGTGGGTTCAAACTCAACTATAGGAGCATTGAGCACATCATAACCAATACCACCGTCAGTTTTGGTTATTGTCTTAATACCACCAAATTTTTTGGTGCTTTCTCCTTTATATGAATAAAATGGAACTCCGTTTGCAGCAATACCGATTTGACCAATAGGAGTAGGAGTTTTTGTACTTTTTACAATTGGTGTAAGAGGAATACGCTTCAAATACCTTTGATTGCCAGGATCTAGGCCAGGATTATTAAAAGGTCCTATCTTATGAGAAGGAATACCAACAGATGCTACAATAGCGTGAGTATCTGACTTATATGTGTTCTGAACGTCTGTAGTAAAGTCTTTGATGACTGTATTGATTGATGCATAGTCACTTCTACCAAATGCAAACTCTCTAGCAATGAAAAACTCTTTATCGGCTTGACCTGGTGCAGGAATACCAAATTTAGGAGAACTACTAAATTTAAACTGGAATTGGAAGTTATCTACGATACCTATGACATCATGTTCGTTATTATAGATGTCTTCGTCCGCATTTAGAATTCTTATTCTGTCATTACGATTTAATCTATGTTGTTCTTTAGTAGTAACTGTACAAACAACACTACCATCAGATTCAACGCTTGATAACACTGCTGTGCTACCTCTGAGTGCCTTTCTGACGTTGTATATGAAACTATCCCATATTGGGTCGATACTATCGAAACCAGGTGCACTAGGGGTGCTTACCTTGCTATCAGGAGTGTAATACTTACCACCATCTCTCAGTATGATGCCTTTAGTTCCACCATACACTTTTAATTGTATTTCAGACCCATCTACGTTGCTTGTACCATAAATCTTGAATGCTGCAAAGACTTCTTGACCTGCATCATGTGCTAGGACGGAAGTATTCTCTCTACCACGAGTACAACCTAAAAATTGGTTAACAGTCTTGTTAGCATAGGTTATAATTTCATCTTCTATTCTAAATCTGCCATTTTCTTCAGGCCAACCTAAAGTAGAGTCAACAGTTACAATATTATCAGTAATAAGATTTCCAATATCTGAAGAAAGCACAGTTTTGTATGGAGTAACAAAAGATCCTAGTGCATTATTTGTATCTACGTCAATTTCGTAAATTATAGTGTTGTCCGTAAAGACTTCTACAACACCTTTGACGTATATACGTGCAGCATCAACATTTGGGTCATTTGCGTCTGCTTCTTGGTACAATACTTGCCCAACTAGCTCAGAAGGGTTACCAGAGACCGCTACAGCACGAATTACCTCTCTAGAAGTGTAATATGCATCGGATGGTTTGAATATTCTGTCTCTTGGATAGCTAACTTCCGATTCTACGCCAAAAAGTGTCCTTAAAACGAACTGAAATGACCTTGTTGACCCCTTTGAAGCATAAAAGTCCTTAATTCTCTTAATTACAGTAGATTCAGTAACTCCAGTTGCAAAATTCTTCGGATAAGTCGATAAAAACTGTTCTTTGAACTTCCCAAGTACATAAAGTGGGAAAATGTTGTTCAAATTGACAACTTTGTCGCCAATTGCATGACTTGCAGCTACAGTTTCCTCAAAATTGTACTTTCCGACCTCTCCAATGGTCTTTACAGCGTTAAATCCTCTTGTGCAGTTCTCAAATAGAGTAGATTTCTTACTTTGGTAATAAATTATCTCATTTCCAATGCAAATTATACCTTCATTCGGAAAATCACGTGTACTTGCTACAGAAACTGATGTAGTTGTTGCATCAATAGCACCAATTAGATTAGTTTCCTCTACAAGGCCACCATAGTTATCAATGTTATAATAATCTCCCCAGTTTTGAATAATATCAAAACAATATCCCTTTAATTCTTGTGACTTATAATACTCCTTTATAAAATCTATAAACGTTGGAAAGTTATCTTGGATAAAACTTGCAAACTGCCCAGAAACATTGGTCGAAATTTTCGACCTAGATTCAGGACTAACCTCAGACGGTACTGGAGGTACAGTAACCGTTGTGGTGGGGGTAGTCCACGAGCTAACCTTCCATGAAGAATTTGTCATCTGTTATTTACTTATAACTGGACTCTGGTACCACTCCTGTACCAGATAAGTTTGAACCACTACTGATAGTGTCTTCTAATACACTAATCACCGTATTATCTATACCTATTGTCAAATAGGTTTCTCGTAAAGAAATCAAATCGTTTGATTCTGGAGTTGCAGAGATCTGTAACTGATTATTTGCAATAGAAGTTGCTTGAATAGTTAAATCATTCACCACAATTTCACCCATTGTGTAATCTACAGTTCCCCATAGACCATCTATGTACTCGAAACTTCCATCACCCTTCACATAATACTTTCTCAACAGTCCATTACCATCATCATTGAGATAGTAAGTGTTAAAATCATCCCCAACAATCTTAAATCCGCTTGTATAAACACAAGAGTTAGTGGCTGTCCCTTGCTTTATGCGGTTACCATAGCATATCTTATAGTTCACACGTGCACCAAGTGACACGGTAACGTTCTTTCTCATCTTGAGACGAGTGATATTTGAAGTAATTGAGTTCTCTGAACCATCAATTATACTCTGAAGCTTTGAAAATTTGAACTTTCCACCAAATTTATTGAATTCTGAGCTAGAATTTAAAGCTGTTAGTGCAGCAAGAACTGCATTTTTAACTTCAGGTGGTTGATTACGAGTAACATTAGGGTTAAAATACACAAAACTCGTCAAATCTATGTAAAGAATTGACGGATCAATGATAGAAGGTTGAACTGCAGCTACAGAATACTCTCTAAGCTTCTTCAAAATGACGTTTTTCTCGGAAAGAGATAACTTATCCGCATTTTTTGGTTTGATTGCTAAGAAAACCTTACCATATTCGGGTGGATCCGCTTCTTCTCCACCGTAACATGCAATAGATGAGACGTTTGGGTAGATTTGGGGTACGATTGCTTCGTAATCCCGTGTAGAAACTGCTCTTCCGAACGCAGAATAGAATTTTGGAGCTCCAAATTTGATAGATTCCGTACTTTCTGCGGCTGAACCTCCATCTGGGAACGATGTTATGGTAACTGTGATGCCAGAAGTGATAGAATTACCTGCATTGTCTCTAAAATTACCAATATTCTCAAAAACTTTTAGGCCGTTTGCTCCAATTCCAGTAGAAGTTGTATATTGAACTGAAACAACATCTCCATTTGCCAAATCTTTACCTACAATTCCATCTCCAAATAGAATTTCTGGAATTTCATACTCAGATTCTTCTAAGAAAAATACTTTTGATGTAGAATCTATCTTTGTAATGTCTGTTGCTTGTAGATAACGTTCTGTGACAGTTCCAGAAGTGACCTCAACACGCATTGAAGAAGTATCTGCATTATTGTTTGTTAATATAAAACGCTGCCTTTGGTTAACATCTCTTACAAAAGTATCTGTTATGTAAAGACCTTCAAATAAAGTTAGTCCAGTAAAGTTTGCAATACCACTTGTACTATCTACAGACACAGTAGTATCAATAGGAAGTGAGAAGACAAAGTTGTTATTATCTAATCCCGTGAAGTTTAATACTAGCCCTCTTGCTAAAGTAACAGTTGCAGGGTATGGAAATATGGTTTGAACTGAAATATCTGCTGTAGTTTGTGCAGAACGAGCTGATTTTGGTGTGTAACCAATCATTCTTGCAAGTTTTACTACGTTTTCTCGTAAAACTGCCGTCTCTAGGAACCCTTCATTGACTGTTAGGTTGGCATTTACTGCAGAATAGTATGTATTATAAGCTAAAACGTCCAAAAGTACCGTCAAAGACGATCCTTCAAAGTCATAATCCGTAAATTGTGACTGAGATCTTAAATAATCCTTTATTTGTGCCTTGATTTCGTTAAATTCAAGTGCATTTACCTGATTAAAAGCCATTATGGTTTAAATGCTATGTCGATATTATCAAATTTAGGAGGTATACCTAATATCACGTATGCTATACTCACGTCTAATTGATTTCTATCTTCAGTAAATTTAGTAATTACTTCGTATACACCTACTCTAGGCTCATAAACATCAATTACATCTTTTATTCTACTCTTGAGTTCTGTTGCTAGTTCGGGAATATAATTCTCGAATAACATTCCAATAATATTTCCACCGAATGCTGGATCAAAAGGTTTCTCGTAGAAGTTATACAATATAATATTTTTAACTGAAGCTTTTATGGCTGCTTCATTCTGCAGTGTCAAAATGTCATTTGTCACTGCGTTCTTTTCAAATGTCAATGAGAAGTCACGAAACGACTTCGAGACAATAGCCATTAGCTAAAAATATAACCTAGTTTATATTTATACTTCTTTCTGTGACTTTTTTCTACGAGACGCATCACAGCGTGGATCTGTAATAAGATATCTACAATATTCATTGCCATGGTCGTAGAAATGATCACTCATATCTACTGGTACATTAGCATTTCTCTTACCATCTACTATTCTATTTGCCTTGGCCACGATACCTCTTTCTTGCTTTGTTACGTGATGTAGCAGAGTACTTTGAATGTTGTCCTTTACCCTGTCTTGTTTTCTTTGGAGTAGCCTCAATTGTAGGTTGACCCATTGAATATCTAGTTGCCATAATTTAACCTGCGAATACGTTTGATGAACCAGCTGCTACTGATGTGCAGCCACCAAGTCCATCTCCTACTCTACCACAACCTTTGCCATTTACAAAGACCGTAGAACTACCACTTGATATGGAAGCAGAGTGTGGTGGACATGGATTACCTGGTTTTAAGTGTGTGGTGTTCTTATCTCCTTGACGAGAGATAGGTCTACCATTAGCGAAGACGTTACCACTACCCTGTGCTCTGGACATTCCAGAACAATGGGCAACGTCTGCGTCTCCTACTCGTGTAACTGCTGGCATTTTAAGTATAGTAATTTGAAACGAAGGCACGTATACCTTCCCACTCATTATATATCTTCAATTCGAGTACGAAGGTTGCAGGTGTCTGTGCTACTAGGTTACCTGTAGGACCACTCTCCCATTGTACAGTAATATCAAAGAACCTACTTACGTATGCATTATTATCCTGATCCAGATCATAGTAGATCTTATCTGCTGGCATATTAACTACTCTCTCGACTGTTATAGGGGTCATAGTCAAATCAGTCTCCCCTTGTTCTACATATGTAAACCTATCAACAAAAGGATCTTGTAACGTCCCTCCTATGTTGACAGAGGTTGTGCCATCAGTGATGACTAGATCAGGCTCATTAGCAGGTGCCTGTACTGCTGCAGTCACGTTAGTTACATTACATACGTTAGGTGCACTGACTGTACATGTTGCACTTACAGTCTGGTTCATAGCAAAGTTGGGTCTAGTTATATCTGCTAGACCCGTTGCTTCATCGGGTGATATGGTGACTGCCATGTGTTTCTTTTATTAATCCGTTCTTAACTGCTATTTCATACATTATACTATGAATGGTCATATCGTATGCGTTCGTCCATGGTTTTGTCTTCTCATTCTCTATCCAACACTGAAGACTTCCGTATTGTGCCTTTGGTATATCATCTCTAAACCATGAATCGTACTCGAACTCGTATTTGGTCATTTTCGTTCCCTTGTCATTAACTCCTGCAAGTACTCTGCATATTTACTCATCTCCACATGATCATTTACATCATGGGGTGGTTCTGGAGGAGTAGGAGCGAACTTAATCAGATGATCGAAAGAGGGAGGTATATCCCTTACCCTCGACAGTTTTATGATTTCATCGTTATCTCGGATAACGAATTCTCCTTCTAGTGCTTCCAGTCCTAGCATGGTTTGTACTTCCTATGAAATTATTTAGAGACAACGACGCGATTTTACGCGGTTTTTTGTTTAAACGCGAATTTTTTAATCTCTACCAGTTCGTATCCAATTCTCTAAGCTTCTCATCGTGGTCACATACGACATCTACTAACTTCTCGTAGTCCTCTGAGCCTGGTCTTCTCATTAAGAGATTGGACTGTGCCACTTTACTCTCTAGAGCCGCCAGTCTTTCTTCAAGTTCTCTGATGTCACCGTGTATGGATGTATGGTAGTCGCCTGACATGTATCCTCCTAGTTTTGCTTGATATCAAAATGCCATTTGATATGCTTGATGTAATCAAACGTATCTCCTATATCCTTATCACAGTCTACCTCATACTTACGATCACAGAGAAACTTACGAAGATCGTAGATACTATTGTAAGTACCGACTTGATCAAAGTGTTCGTTGTACAAGACGTATTGCATAGAAGGAAGTGGGTGGTATCTATTATATATTATATCAGCAACTCAACACATTGTCAATAACACAAATACCCTTTGAGATTGTCTGGTAAATCTAGTTCTGTCAACTTATACCTCGATTGTGGAACCAGTTGAGACATATCCTTTTCTATCTTCTGAGACATATACTGAGATATCTTTCCTTTCTTCCACTTGGTGTATGCTTCTTTCTTACACCATAACTCATAGAACCTGTGGATGTCATCAGTAGTCTCATCCTTATGGAAGTATCTCTTCGAGATTGCTTCAAATCTCCTATCTCTCATATACTCAACGTCTACTCCTACTTCTTGGAAAGATACAGCAACTACTGCACAGT